>Ga0189275_100045_pt1 | contig 262545 bp, 224 predicted proteins | sample N19A6minimetaG_FD_130329 | JGI IMG/M metagenome (GOLD analysis project Ga0189275, IMG submission 130329) | Marine microbial communities from the Costa Rica Dome - N19 A6 mini metaG | ecosystem: Environmental > Aquatic > Marine > Oceanic > Photic zone | place: Costa Rica: the Eastern Pacific...
AATTGGTTTAGCACTGGAAAAAGGGCTTAAGGCTGATGTCGATGGAAGCATTATTCGAATTAGTAAAAATGGAGATGAAGTTGCCAGAGTAACTAACAATGTACTGACTTTTAAATACACTGGATTTGGTGGAGAAATTACAGCAAACCCGAATAAGACAACAACTCTTATAGGCAAGTGGATAGATAGAGTGGATGGTGTAGGATTAAAAAAAATTAATGAATCGGGTTTAACTTCCTCTGGTAGGAATATTGGAGGGTTTAATATTTTATCAGCAAATACAGATATATATAAAACTGACGGTGAAATTTGGGCAAATGTAAATGAGCCATGGTTATATGAGGCTATCTCTAATAATGATATAATTAGAAACGTGTCTAACCCATTTGATATTAACAATAGGTTCAAAAAGAATGAATTTGATCAATTTGTAGACTTAAATGGTTTACCGATTAGTCAAACTGAAGTAGGAACAAGAGGTGTTTTATCATTTTTTGGAAGAGAAGTCGAGCTTTTACAAAGTAATGGTTATGTTTTTAATGCGAATAATAAAACCTGGGTAAAAAGATGACATTGGAGGAGAATAGAGTTAGAATCGAGAACAGCTATGAATTGCTAAAAAGATTTGAAAATGAAAAACTAGGTAAATCATTCTATGATGTGTTAACTGAAGGTTTCTCATCTGGAGCAAAGAAGCCTATGTTCCCAATTATAAACTACATTGACTTTGAGCTACTCCCTTTTCTTTGGGAAGTTAAGAGTGGCTCTACTGACTTGTCAATGATGTCTGTTTTTCACTCAGATATAAGTGTAGGGCTTTATTCAATTGTAAATTCAATTAACCAATTGGAAAAAGAGCACCCAAGAGAAATTAGGAATGACCTATTTAAGTCTTATTTAGCGCTAAATGAATTCTTGAGCGAACCAATGGTTGCCATAAAAAAAATACTAGTTTCTCCGCTTTTGAGGACTTCCCAGATAGAATTTATTCAGGAATTCTTTGCTCATGAAAGCTGTTTAAAAGAAGAGAATTCAAGTTTTGAAATAGTAAGGAAACCTTTCTTTCACTTTAAATATAAACAGTTCTAATGGAAGTATAACTATTTATTTAGTTTATTGGGTATTTCTTTATATTCTCATAACAGTATAAGCTCATCCTAATTAATGAGAATATCAAATAGAGGGCTATTGAGAGGGCACGACAAAACAACAAACACTTTTAAACAAGGTTCTGCTTTGTCTTTTTTCAGAAGAAAACATGATTAATTGACTAAGCGAGTCGCGTAGGGTGGGTTAGGATATACTTATAATCCTTCTACTTTTACTTATGTCAAATAAAAAAAGAAACAAATGATTTGTGATTTTGAAGGTCTAGAATTTAAATATGTAGAACAGAGAAATGGTGGTCTAGAAGCGTAGGTTGGTTATAACAATAGGGAGTGGATAAGGCTAGATGCTTTTCTTGAGCATTGTTTGGTTAAAAGTTTTGATATCACTAAAGCATATAAAGGTGAACTGGGTAATGGTCCAGTAGATAGAGAATATCAAAATAAAATTTTGGATGTGTTTTCTCGAAAAACGAAGGGAGGAAGAGAGTTCAATATCGGGAAATATTTTAACTGGTTAAATTATCATTCGAAAATTCAATTGGTAATTAATTTGTTAGATAAGTAGGGAGCTAGCTCTTTAATTAATACATCAGTAAAAATACTGATGAAATTGGTGTTGTAAAAAATGGTAATCTTTTACTTTCAAAATATGGCAGTAGCGGGTCACCTATAGGAGAGCCAGAGGGAGGTTATCAATTATATAAAAATGGTGATAATTACCATTACAAAAGGACACCTGATGTAAGCGGATATTCACAATCAGATTTAACAAAGCTCACAGAGCATAAAAATGCACATACCTTAGAAAGACATGGGCATGATGTAACGGATGAGGCTTTGATTAAAAGGGCAAATACGGGTGTTGCACCTGATGGTTCAAAACGACCAACTCCACCACCTTACAGTTCGAAATTTGAGTCCTCAGATAAAGTGAGAGAGGCACTACAAAATACTGGGCCTGGAACTAGTGGGTTCAATCCTTCTTCTACTCAAAATAGTTTTGTACAAAAAATTACTGCAAGCTTACCTTTTGGTTATGGGTATCCGTCAGGCGGGGGATCAAAGGTGACCATGTATAGTGTTCAAGCAATCTATTCTAAGGTTAATGGTGTTTGGATGTTAAAGTCAATGTATCCCAATCCATAGAGTTTTATTTTTACCTTTATTTAAATCACTAAATGATGAAAAAATTGAAGGACCTTTACAAGGTAAATGAATTGGACAAATACTTTTTAGGTGGAGCTGTAACTTATTCAATGGACAAAATGGAGTCTGATTTAAGAATAGATGATAGAGAGATACTTGATCGAATTTGTAAAGAAGAGGGGCTCTATATAATTGGTGATGGTTGGCGTAAAATTGAAAAAAATGAAGCCACTATCATGATGCATCAGATGCTTAGATTTGACTTGGCATTTCTAAACTCAGAAGTTCTCTCAACAGAAAAGGTTGAGCATTTAATTTCACTATTATTGAGAGAATTAGACAATAATAGTAGAAGATTTTACACTAATTGGGGCAACAACCCATGGGAAGGTAACGGTAAAGGCGGGTGGAATTCATTAACTGATAGTACGTTAGACATGTCTATAGCCATTGGAGACAGCGAAAAATGGGTTTTATTTTTCAAGGTCGGGGAAGACTAAACGCATGCCATTATTACTTGCTGTATGATGCAGATGGGGGCATTTCACCCTAGTTGGTGTTGTGAGTCTGGCCGAAAATGAAAATTTCAAGATTCAGTTTCAGCCAGAAGCCTTAGAAGATGGAGAATATATGTTGCAAGTAAATGCAAGTGATGCCTCTGGGAACCCTGCAGGGGTAGGTCCTTATGAAATTACTTTTGAAGTAGTAAGTGAGTCTACTATTACTCACTTTTATCCATATCCGAATCCATTCTCTACTAGTACAAGGTTTGTGTTTACCTTAACAGGAAGCGAAATCCCTGATCAGATTAAGATTCAGATTTTTACAGTTTCTGGCAAGTTAGTACGAGAAATAACTCAAGATGAGATTGGCCCCGTCCGCGTGGGAAACAATATCACAGACTATGCATGGGATGGACGAGATGAGTTTGGCGATGTATTAGCCAACGGAACCTACATATACCGTGTGCAAGTAAAAGCCAATGGCCAAGACCTCGGCCACCGTGGCACTGGCAAAGACAAAGCCTTCAATAACGACTTCGGCAAGCTGGTGATTATTAGGTAGTCTGTATAGTTTGGACATTTCGCTCCTCTGGAGCTTACTTTACTTTTAAGTTTGGTTGTTATAACATTAAGCTCCTACGGAGCTAGGGTTTGCAGTTGGCTTATTGGTCTTTGCTCTAAGACTAAATTGTATTAGCACGTTTCTGGCTACAGCGTAGCCCAATGTCATAAACAAAGTGTGTTGACGGAACCCGAAGCTTCATAGAAGCGGTATCCTTTTTCATCCCGACCGTAGCGGAGGGATCAGCCAAGAGAAATAGTGTTGAAATGAAAATTCGATAGGGCAGATCTTTCGGCAAGCTCAAGATTGGAAAGACGGGGTAGGTTCTCCGATAAATTCAGTGGTAAAAAGAAAAAGCCCCGACAATGTCGAGGCTTTTGTACCTTGGGCCGGAGTCGAACCGGCACGTCCGAAGACATTGGTGTTTGAGACCAACGCGTCTACCAATTCCGCCACCAAGGCATTTGGAGAATATTCCTCCCTTGAAGTTGGGAGTGCAAAAATGGATAAAGATTTTTTATTAAACAACACTGAAGTAAAGGAAAATTGATCTGATCGGCATTCCGAAATTTTTCTTCTCAAATTAAAATGGGGAAGAAAAATTCCGGAATCTCTTTTTTGAAATAGCCATAGTGAGATACTGGATAGAATAGACCCTTTTTTAAATTTAGGCCCTATTTTTCTGGCATGACGTACTTATTACACCTCAACCACCTTCTTAGAAGAAAACGCCACTGGCTTATCGGCAAACTTAGCTTTGGTGGCTTTCCACACTTCACCAAATAGAGGTGAGAATCTATACTGATTCAAATGCTCTTCAGATTCCCAATAACTGTAGGTGACGAAAATATTATCATGGTTGAAGTCTTGCATCAGCTCTAGATGTTGGCAACCTTCAAAATTTCTGATCTTGTCTTTTGTCGCATGGAAAAGCTCTAGAAAGGCATCAACTTCCTCAGGCTTAAAAGTCATTCTAACAATTCGTACTAACATTGCTCAACTATTTGGTAGCCAGTCATTGTGTATTCAAAATTGTAGGGACACAAGAAGTTGGCCGGGTTATTAATCTTCAAACTGAATGGTAACAGGACTGTCGTACTCCAAACCAAGCAGTTGGCTTCCACTACCTTGGTTGATGCCAATCATTAATTGCTCACCATCTGTGAACATAACAAATACATCTCCTGGGTCTACCTGGTCTACAGAAGTTTGCACACTGTTTACATGCTCTCTTGCAAAAAAGATGGTGTAGTTTCTGTCTCTGCTCAGAATATCAAAATCTACTTTGTCAATATTGGTGATCAGGTTGCCGAAATGGTCTATGTGAATTACATGGCCTGAAATCTCCTTTTTAGTAGCTCTAGACTTTCTGCGCATAAATTGCTTGAATTCGGCTACAGGCTCTCCCATGTTTTCAGGTTTTTCACCTTGTGCTAATTTGGCTACAGCGGCTGGTATTTCCTTGTTCGGGTTTTTCTCAGTCCTTAATTGATAAACCTGAGTTATTTGATCAGAAATAAGACTGAGTACTCCATTATCTGGCGCAACAAACAAATGTTCTTCGATCTGCGCAACCAAATACGTGCCTTGGCTGTTTCCACCTATAAGGTGTATGGTTCCTTTCGGGAAGTCTCTAAAAACTGAGCCTATGGTGTATGAAAGATGCGCAATATTGAAGGCTTTAATTTCATGAGAAATGTCAACGACTTGAGCCTCTGAATACTCCGATAGAATTCTCGCCTTATATTGCGCCACATAATGGTCACTCCGTCCAAAATCTGAAGTGAAAGTGATAAGGGTCATATGTGCTTTTGGCGTTAATTCTATAATTTAGTGATAGCAAAAGTATTGAAAATTTAGGCTTAGACAATCATTTAGAAGCATCTGAAATTTGGTAGAAAAACTTATAACTCTCGATAATATTACTATGGTCGATTTCCTCGGAGTGGGGAATGAAAATATTAAGGAAGTAGCCTCTGCTTTTCCAAAAAGCAAGATCGTTTCAAGAGGAAATGAACTATTGATAAAAGGAAGTGCTTCTGAGATCATCCAGATCAATGACATCGTTCAGTCATTGGTAAAGCATTATCATAAATTCGGAAAAGTAACGCAAGAAAGCGTTAGGTCTTACGTACGCAGCGAAATCAGTCATTTAGACAAAGATGCTAGTGATGAGACACTGGTTTATGGTAACAGGGGCAATGTAATTAAGCCTAAAACCAACAATCAAAGAAAGTTGGTTGAGGCGGTGCATAACAACGACTTAGTGTTTGCCATTGGCCCTGCTGGTTCGGGTAAAACTTACATTTCTGTGGCAATGGCTGTTAGGGCCCTGAAGAATAAGGAAGTACAGAAGATTATTATTACCAGGCCAGCTGTAGAAGCAGGTGAGAACCTCGGGTTTCTTCCTGGTGACCTGAAAGAAAAGATAGATCCGTACTTAAGGCCTATTTACGATGCTTTAGGTGAAATGATACCTTCCGAAAAACTAAAGTTCTATCAAGAGAATAATATCATAGAAATTGCTCCGCTTGCCTACATGAGGGGTAGGACGTTGAATAACGCTTTCGTACTTTTAGATGAGGCGCAGAACACCACATCTATGCAGATGAAAATGTTCCTTACCAGAATGGGGCCAAACTCTAAGGTGATAGTCACAGGAGATGGTTCTCAGGTAGATTTGCCTCGTCATCATCATTCAGGGTTGGCCGAAGCAGTGCGACTTTTAAGAAACGTTAAAGGCATTGCAACCGTAGAGTTGGATACGAAGGATGTGGTAAGACACAAACTGGTTAAAGAGATTATAAACGCATACGACAAACCGACTAAAAAAAGTGATCAGAGTAAAGAAAATAGAGAATCAGCAGGAGCTTGATGAAGCTTTTGAAATCAGAAGAGAAGTATTCATTGTAGGGCAAGACTGTCCGGAAGAAGAAGAGTTCGATGATTTCGATGAAGAAGCCACGCACTTCATAGCCTATGTAAAAGGCGAACCCGCTGGTACGTGTAGATTTAGAACCACCTCTAAAGGTGTAAAGCTTGAGCGCTTTGCTGTTCTAGAGAAATTCAGAGGAGAAGGTATTGGTAAAAGATTGGTGCAAACTGTTTTGGGTTACTTGGATAAGGAAGACCTAGCGGAAGGTACTTTGATATACCTTCACTCTCAAGTAGCGGCCATGGGCCTTTATACCCGTTTTGGTTTTGAAAAAGTTGGTGAAATGTTCGATGAAGTAGGTATCGATCATTACGAAATGCAGAAAAAGGTTCAGCGCTAAAGAATAGCCTTCAACCTTAAACCCACTTTTACTGTCGGATTAATGTTGGGTTAACAATCTGACAGTTTTCTTAAGCTTGTGTTAATTAAGGGAGGCATGTTAATTTTTAACATATCGGCCTAGAGTACTTAGGATAGCTTCGAACCAAAATGCTATCCTTATGAGACTAACAAACCTAATCAAGAAGAGTCAGGCCTTTTGTGCCCTGATGCTGCTTATGTTATTTGGCATAAGCATTTCGGTATTCGGTCAAGCTACCGATGCCAACATTCGTGGTGTTGTCAAAGCAGACGATAATACTACACTTCCTGGAGCTTCCGTAGTGCTTAAAAATACTGCTACGGGCTTTGAAACTGGAACATTAACTAGCGCCACTGGCGAATTTCGTTTCCGCCAAGTACCGTTGGGCGGTCCTTATGAAATCACGGTTTCCTTTGTGAGTTTTGGAACTCAAAAGAAAGAAGGTTTCTTCATCAACCAGAGAGACCAACTGGAAATCAACTTTACATTAAGTGAAACGGCTGTTGATTTGGAAACTTTTGTGGTGACCGCAGATCAGCTAAGAACCAGCATAGACCGACAAGGTGAGGGAACTTTGATAGATGCTGGACAAATTCAGAACCTTCCTTCTGAAGGAAGAAACTTTACCAACCTAGTGAGCCTTTCTCCACTTCAAGGAGGCGGAAGCATCAACTTGGGTGGTCAGAGAAGAACCTCAACCAATGTAACTATTGATGGTTTAAATGCTAGAAACACTCTTACTGCAGGTGAAATTGGCCGTGGTCCTTATACTATTTCGCAAGAAGCCATCCGTACTTTCGAAGTTTCTACCAATGATTATGATGTAACTCAAGGCCGTCAGGGTGGAGGAGCCATCAAAGCTGTAACTAAGTCGGGTACTAACGATTTTGTTGGTAGCGCCTTTGTGTTCCACAGAAATGAGAACCTTCAGAATAAATTCGATATCAGAGAAAACGAAAGAACCGCTGAGTTCAATAATACTCAGTATGGGTTAAGTGTAGGTGGGCCAATAATCAAAGACAAGGTACACTTCTTTGCAGTGTACGAGCAGCAAGATGCTACTGAGCCATTATTTATTGCCGACATCAATACTGAAGATGATGAGAATAGATTGGGTGTAACTGATGCTAACCTGAACAGGTTCTTACAAATTGCAAGAGACAAGTATGGACTTTCTGACGATCAGCAAGTAGGTCAGTTTGAAAGAAGCTCTGAAGCTAACACCTTCTTTGCCAGAATAGATTGGCAGTTGAATGATATCCACAGATTGACCATCAAGAACAACTATAACAAGTGGTTCAGACCGTTCAATACTAGTGATAACTCAAGCATAGAAGTTAGAGAGAGCTGGTCAGACTTTCAGTCGAAAGAAAATACTTTAGGTGTGTCATTGCGTTCTGCCTTCAATGCCAATTTTACTAATGAGTTCAAACTTCAGTACCAGCGTGCAGAGCGAGCTTTCCAAGCTAGCCCATTGTTGCCTTCAGCCAATATCCCAAGAGCTATTGTGAACATCAACTCTGTGTTGCCAAATGGTTCTAACAGAACAATAACTGCTCAGATTGGTGGGCAGCGATTTACTCCAGAAACTAACTTAGAAAAGCAAGTTCAGTTTACTAACACGGCTTATTTAACAAGCGGAAAGTTCAACTTTACTTTCGGTACAGATAACATGATTACTTATTTGGAGACTTTACTTTCCAATGAGCAAAACGGTAGATTCTTCTTCGACTCTTTAGATGATTTCGATAACCTAACGCCAAGCAGATATGCTAGAGAGGTGCCACTTCAGGGCTTGCCTTTGGTAAAGCAAACGGTATATGACCTTTCACTTTTCGCTCAGGCAGAGTTTCAGCCTCACCCAGATGTAGACTTGACGGCTGGCTTGAGATGGGATGCTACCATTTTCAGCGAAGCTGCTGAGTTTAACCCGCTAGTGTTTAACGAACTTGGAATCAGAACAGATAATAAGCCTTCAGACTTAGATAATATTCAGCCAAGGCTACAGGCTATCTGGAATGTTGGTGGAAAAGATACAGATGTAATTAAGCTAGGTGGAGGTATTTTTAACTCACAGCCTCACTATTACGCTCAGGTAAATAACATTCAGAATTCAGGTACTTTATTAGGTGCTATTGATGTAACGGGTGCCAATGTGCCTACTCCTGACTTCAATGCTTACAGAGATGACCCAAGAACAGCTCCTGGTGTTCCTACTGGTCAGACTCCATTCAGCACAATCAATGCTGTAGGTGATGATTTTGAAGTGCCTACTATTGCTAAAATGAACTTGGATTATACCCACTACTTCGATGATAGATATTCAGTGTCGGTTAACTTCATTGCAAGTAAAACCACCAATAACTACGTTTACCAAGAGGCTAACTTAGTTCAGCAGCCTTACTTTGTTACTCCTGAAGGTAGAGAGGTATTTGTTCCTGCAAATACTATTACAAGTGGAGGCATTACAGACTGGACAAATAGTAGAATCTCTGATCAAATTGGTAGAACATTGGTACTTGAGTCTGAAGGTGTTGTTAGACAGCAAGCCATTATCGTTTCTGGTTCGGCTAGAGTGGGAGAAGATGGATACGTAAATGCTAGCTTCACCTGGAACAGGTCTAAAGACAACTCTTCTTACAACTGCTGTGTGGCAAATACCTCAACTTTCCTTCCTGTTACTGGAGACCCGAGAAATTTGAACTATGGATTCTCTGACAATAATTTTAGAGAGAAGTTAGTAGTGAATGCTGCAACTCCTTCGTTCTACGGCTTTGTGCTAGGTGCTACTATTACAGGAACTGGTGGAACGCCATTCAACTTTGTGGTAGACAACAATAATAGAAGTGCAAATGGTGACTTCAACCTTTCAAACGACCAAGCCTATATCTTCGATCCGAATGATCCGGCAACTCCTGAAGCTATTAGAAATGGTTACAACGAGATTTTGGATGATCCTGAGGTACCACAACATTTCAAAGATTACTTGAGAGATAATTTCGGAAGGTTTGCCGAGAGAAATGCCGGTGTTAACCCATTCTTTGCGAACATAGACTTAAGGTTGATTAAGAAGTTTAAGTTGCCTCATGGTCATGGTTTAGAATTCTCTGCCGACCTATTCAACTTTGCCAATTTCTTGAACAAGTCTAAAGGTAATACCCACAATTATGGAAGAAACCGTGAATTGATGAGAATCACCGGTTTCGATCAGGCAACCAATGCCTATGAGTATTCAGTGCAAACAGGTTCGGCCAACGAGCCAATAAGCGGAACGCCTTGGAGGCTTCAGCTTGGCCTGAAATACACCTTCGGTCAGTAATTAGTTAGTTTTCTTCATAGTGTAAAGGCGGGTAGACGAATAAGTCTACCTGCTTTTGCTAATCATATTATTCATGAAAAAAGTATTATTCATTTTAACGCTCTTGGCCAGCTTTGCAGCAAGTGCTCAAGAGCGACTTTCTGACCATGTGGTTTTGGTTTCCATAGATGGCTTTAGGCCAGATTTTTATATGGAAGAAAAATGGCCAGCTGCATACCTTAAGTATATGGCCGAAAATGGAGCCAAGGCCGAAGGAGTAAGGGGTGTTTTTCCTACAGTTACATATCCTTCTCACACCACTTTGATTACGGGGGCCAAGCCAGCCCGACATGGTGTTTTTTATAACTCTCCATTCGAAGAGAACGGCCAAACAGGTGCTTGGTATTGGTTCGAAAACCAAATAAAGGTGCCAACTCTGTGGGATGCTGTTAAAGCAAAGGGAATGAAATCGGCCTCATTCATTTGGCCAGTTTCAGTAGATGCGCCTATTGATTATAACCTGCCAGAGTTTTGGTATTTAGAAGGTGGAAGCGACAGAATTCAACCTATGAGGGACAAAGATGTGCCTGATGGATTTTTAGAAGAACTAGAGTTAGAAGTAACTGGAAAGTTAAATCAGAGAACCTTCAACGGTGATTATATGAACCGTGAAGACCGAACTGGTGAAATGGCTGCTTATGTGCTAGAGAAGTATAAGCCAAACCTGATGACCTTGCATCTTATTGCAACTGATCACTTTCAGCATGAAGGAGGAAGAGATGGTGAAAAGGTAGCTTTTGCACTTGCTGCTGCAGATAGAGCCATCGGTAAGATTTGGGAAGCAGCCGAAAGAGCTGGTATTGCCGATAGAACTACCATCATAGTATCGGGAGACCATGGCTTTGTTGATGTTCATACAAGGTTAGCTCCAAATGTATGGCTGCAGAAAGAGGGATTAATAGGAAAAGAGAAAGACAGAGGTAACTGGAAGGCTGCTTTTCATACTTCTGGGGCATCGGCCTTTTTACACTTAAAAGACAAGAATGATCAAGCCACTTTAAAGAAAGTAAGAGCTGCAATAGAAGCACTGCCAGAAAGAACTAAAAAGCTTTTCAGAATAGTAGAGAAAGAAGAGCTTAACCAAGTAGGGGCAGACCCGAATGCTGCCTTTGGTATTGCACCAATTCCAGGAGTGGCCATGTCGTCATCGGCTACTGGAAACGATGTAGTGTCTGGCGGGGGAGGTACCCACGGTTATTTTCCTGAATTCAAGCAGATTGAAACTGGTTTTGTAGCCTTTGGTGCTGGAGTGCAGAAAGGGAAGACCATCCATATTATGGGCTTGGAAGATGTAGCGCCTCTAATTTCAGAGCTGCTTCAGCTAGATTTTGAAGCACCAGATGGAGTATTACTTCCGGGTATTCTCAAGCAAAAATAAGAGCGATTAGGTTGTTGTACAGACTGCTCCAGAGCAGCTAGACTTTGGGCAGTCTGTTAACCTTTACAACGCCTTTTTCAAGATAATGCTCTTCCCTAAATCTAACTGCTTAAGTTGTGTGCTCACAGTTTGTCGGGTCATGCCCGAAAGATCTCCCAAGTCTTGCATACTGAGTTCACTTAGTAGGTTTCTAGTTCTGCCGTAGGCATCTTTTACAACGGTATTTAACTCAGTAATAATCGATTTGAGGTTCTCTTTTTTGTCTAGACCACGAATTTTGAAAAGACGAGTTTCTGCAATGCACCATCTTCTTACCACTTTTCTATTAAACCAAGCAGAAGCCACTGGGTCTTCTTCAATGATTCGCTTGAAAAAATCGAGCTGATAAGCTCTTAAAGTGGTAGGCATAATAGATTCGGCATACTCAAAAAACTGCCCATCTAAATACCTCAAATTACCAAAAGTAAATGAAGGGGGAAGAATGTCGTAGGTTACTTTCTGGGTTTGGTTGCCATAGCTGCCAAGTTTTACAGCGCCACTAACCACCTCATACATATAATGGGTAGATGCTCCAGGCGTATAGATAGAATGCCCTTTGGGAACAGTGTATTCCTTCATTACAGCTTTTAAGTCGTAGGCTGATGACTGGTTGAGGTAGTCGTAGAGCTCCATCTTATTTTTTGCTCAAAGTAAATTCACTAAATTCAACAGGCTGTGAACTCAATATTGCTTTAAGTTTAAGAGTGATTAATGGTTTAATAACTGAGTAAAGTTGAGTTTACTGCATCAATAAGCAACAACACAATGTTTCAGCGGTTTCCATTTGTTCGCTTCACTTTTTTCTTTGCTCTAGGTATTGTTTCTAGGCATTACTTGGGCGAAGTTGTCCTAGTACCGGAACTACTGCTTTTTGCCGTTATCCTTGGTTATCTGTTGCTGCTATTTAAGAATTCACTTGAATATCAGCGGGTATTGGCAATTCTAAGTTTTGTGTTGCTCTTTAGTTTAGGGGCCTACAGGTTAGATTTCTATTTGGTAGATGATGAAGGAGATTTTGAGTCAACCAAGGCTTACAAAGCGCAATTGATTAGTGAACCAGAGGAAAAGAAAAATTCGGCAAGAGCCGTTTTGGAGGTTTATGAATTGCTCAATGATTCTGGTTGGGTAAAAAGTGAAAGTAGAGTAAATGGCTATTTCTCAAAAGAGGAGGGGGTAGCTCTTTCTTATGGCGATTTACTTCTAATTGATGGAACTCCGAATGAAACCACTCCTCCTGCCAACCCGGGCGAGTTCGATTATAGAAACTATCTGGCATACCAGAATATTCATTTTCAGCAGTTTGTCGGTGATGATTTTGATGTAATAGGCCATGCTGAACCCAATTGGTTTGTGGCAAGAGCTATAAAAATTAGAGAAGTCTGTGTAGCCCAGTTAAGCCAGTATATAGAAAATCCAAAGTCTAGAGCAGTTGTGTTAGCCTTGGTTCTCGGTGTGAAAGATGAGCTGGATAATGAATTGATTCAATCATTTTCTGCAACCGGTGCCATGCATGTGCTGGCTGTTTCGGGTTTGCACGTTGGGATTATTTTCGGAATCATATTTTGGGTGCTGAAGGCTGTTGGGCTCCACAAAAGAAAGTACAGATGGTGGATGGCCGCTATTAGTATTCTGGTTCTTTGGACTTACGCTTTACTCACAGGTCTGTCACCCTCGGTGCTTAGGGCAGTTACCATGTTTTCCTTTGTGGCCTTGGGGCGTGCACTTTTTAGGAAGGGAAATATCTACAATACGCTATCTCTTTCTGCCTTGGCATTGCTGCTTTACAATCCTTACCTCATTATGAGTGTTGGCTTTCAGCTCTCATTTCTAGCAGTATTCGGAATAGTATACTTGCACCCAAAAGTCTATGGACTATGGCAAGTTGACAACTGTTTTCTAGACAAAGTCTGGACGATAACCTGTGTGTCAATTGCGGCCCAATTAGCTACAGGCCCCTTAAGTATGCTGTACTTCCATCAATTCCCAACTTACTTTCTGGTTTCCAACTTATTCATCATTCCTGCTGCCTTTGCCATTCTGATTGGTGGACTGATACTCTTAGCTCTTTCTTTTGCTCCAGCCATTGCAGCATTATTTGGAATTGTTTTAGGAGGACTGGTCAGCTTGGTGAATTGGTTGGTATCTCAAGTCAGCGGCTTTCCAAACAGCACTATCGATGGCGTTTACTTTTCCATACTAGATACATGGTTAGTATATGCTGTTTTAGGTGGAACAATTCTGTTTTTGGTAACTAAGAAGGGTGCCTATTTGAAGTTAGGTTTGAGCTGTGCCTTGGCTTTCGGTATTTCGCAGATTGCCCATTTTAGCTCCTACTCAGATTCGCTAGAGCTTTCTGTGTTGAATGCTTCTAATCATTCAGTAATAGATCTGCGTACTGGTTTTAAGGGGAGAGTTTTTGCCAATGATGAGTTTTTGAACGATCCTGAAAGTCAACAGTTCAGCTTATCTGGAAAAAGGCTAATGTCTGGGGTGAAGCAGCAAATAACGGAAGATGAATTAGCTGTTCCACATACCAAACTCCCTTTTGGCGAACTTATAGTACTTGATGGAAAATCAATCCTTTGGTTGAACAGCCCACTTGGCGACTTTGACTTCGACCGGATAGAAGTTGATTTTCTTATCATTTCTAACAATGCGATTAAAAGCTTGAAACAGTTAGAAGCATTCATTTTAGCCGATCAGATTATTCTGGATAAGTCTAATTCATTCTACACTCAAAGAAGTTTACTGGAAGAGGCTAAGGAAAACCGAGTTGATATACACCAAGTCAGTGCCAATGGCTATTTTAGCAGTCTATGGAGAAAATGACATTTGTTGAATATTCGGTAAAAGACAGAATTTGTACCATAACCCTCAACAGGCCTGACAAGCGAAACGCTCTGAACGAGCAGGTTGTGAGTGAATTGAAGCAGGCATTTGCTTATGCCGCTGAAGATATTGACGCCAAGGTGATTGTTTTGGCTGCTAGAGGTTCAGCCTTTTGTGCAGGTGCAGACTTGGCCTATTTACAACAGCTTCAGAAGAATACTTTTGAAGAAAATTTAGCCGACTCTAATCACTTGAAAGAATTGTTTTACCAAATCTACACTCATCCGAAAGTTGTCATTGCTAAAATCCAAGGTCATGCTATTGCAGGTGGTTGTGGATTGGCTACCGTTTGCGACTTTTCGTTCACTGTTCAAGAAGCTCAGTTTGGCTATACCGAAGTAAGAATCGGGTTTATTCCAGCTATAGTTAAAGTGTTTTTGTTGAGAAAGATTGGAGAAGGAAAAGCAAAAGAATTGCTGCTTTCTGGTGATCTGATTTCCGCAGAAGAAGCTAAAGATTTCGGTCTTGTGAATAAGGTGGTTGGAGAAGATGAGTTGGATGGAACGGTAAGCGATTTTGCTAAGAAGTTAGTAAAGAAGAATTCTGGCCAATCTATGCAGTTCACCAAGCAAATGATTGCTGGGGTTCAAGAAATGAGTTTAGAAGATGGTTTGAATCACGCTGCAGAACAAAATGCCAAAGCCCGAGCCTCAGAAGATTGTCAGAAAGGAATTTCATCTTTCTTAAATAAAGAGAAGCCTAGCTGGTGACCCCTAAATCCCCTAAAGGGGACTTGGATGGAGTAGAAGCTTTATCTTTCACCCTTTAGGGTTGGGGTAAATATTGGATTCCAAAACCGAATCTGGTCTTAGGGTCACCCTGAGACCATAAATACACTCAGGCTTGTATTTGGGTTCGTTTAGTGCCTAAACGATAGCTAAAAACGATAAACATATGAAGGCAGTCTTTTATTTTTTGGTTTTCCTCAGTATTTCCAATTTTTCTCAAGACAACTGTCAATCAGTCAGGACTGGTGAGTTTGTGTTGAAGTCAGAAGAATTTGGAGACTTTCTGATCACTAGAACCGAAAAGAATCAAGTTGAATACAATGAGAAATCGGGAATAAAAATGAAGTACTCATTAAAGTGGTTGGACAACTGTAAATATCAACTGTTCAATTCGGAAGTTTTAAGTGGAGATGATTCTTTGTTAGGTAATGAAGGAGATACTTTGACTGTTACCATTCTCGAGGTTGGCAAGGATTATTATAAGGTAGCTACAACGGCAAACTTTAGTGATTTATCTTTAGAAACAACACTTAATATTATAAAGTAATTCAGTTGCTGAATATGGCACAATTCCTTAAATAGTTAGACTTATCTGTTCTTAGGGGCACCCATAGGCTTTTAAGATGATTAACCATTTTCTGATCAACCGATCACTATATTCAAAAAAAATGAACCAGCCAATAGACATCCTTAAACAATACTGGGGATACGATGCTTTTCGTCCGCTGCAGGAGGATATAATACAGGCTGTAATTGAGCAAAATGATGTATTGGCCCTGCTGCCAACGGGTGGAGGTAAATCCATTTGTTTTCAGGTGCCGGCCATGGCAATGGATGGATTGTGTTTAGTGATTTCTCCTCTTATTGCTCTGATGAAAGATCAGGTACAGCAACTACAAAAACGGGGGATTTCTGCTGCTGCATTACATGCAGGGCAAACCAAAAGAGAGATTGATTACCTCTTGGATAATGCGGCCAATTCCGACCTCAAGTTTCTCTATTGTTCACCAGAAAGGTTGAAGACCGAGATTTTCATTGAGCGTATTAGGAAAGTAGCCGATAGACGCGGTGTAAGCCTTATTGCTGTAGATGAAGCGCACTGTATTTCTCAGTGGGGCTATGATTTCAGACCCGCTTATTTGGAAATAGCCGACCTGAGAGAGGTTTTGCCCAAGACGCCTGTAATTGCTCTCACTGCTACGGCAACCCCAAAGGTGCGAGAGGATATTCAGAAACGACTGAATTTCAAGTCGGCCAAGGTTTTTACAAAAAGTTTTGCACGTCCTAATCTCTCATATTCTGTTCGGTATGAAGAACACAAAGAGCGAAAGCTGCTCGAAGTTCTGCAAAAGATTCAGGGTTCTGCAGTGGTTTATGTAAGTACTAGAAAGCATGCTAGGGAAGTTGCTCAAATGCTAAGTCAGTATCATATTTCAGCGGATTTCTATCATGCTGGCCTAACCTTTCAGGAGAGAAATATTAGGCAAGAGGACTGGATTCACAACCGAACCAGAGTCATTGTTTCTACCAATGCTTTTGGAATGGGAATCGATAAGCCCGATGTACGAGTTGTGGCGCATATGGATTTGCCAGATAATCTGGAGGCCTATTATCAGGAAGCTGGCCGTGCGGGAAGAGATGAGAAAAAGGCTTTTGCTGTAGTCATTTGCAATCAGGCCGATATTGAGCATATAAGACGAAAAACAGAACAGTCTTTACCCGATTTAGATACGCTCAAGGAGGTTTATCAAATGCTTGGAAATTACTACCAATTGGCTGTTGGTAGCTGGCCTCAGGAAAGTTTCGACTTTGATTTTGATGAATTTTCGAAACGCTTTAAACGTCATCCACTAGAGATATTCAATGCGGTTAAAGTGCTGCAGGAACAGGGGCTCATCACGCTCTCAGAGTCTTTCTTCAGCCCAAGTAAACTCAAATTCAGGATTGACCAGCGAAAGTTGTATGAGTTTCAGATAGCCAATGCTCAGTTCGATCCGCTAATAAAAGCACTACTAAGACTTCATGGCGGGGAGCTATATCAGAACTTCGTTAGTCTTCAAGAAAACAACCTTTCTGCTCTTTTGGGCACAAGTGTAAGCCAACTTCGCGCTAGCTTAAAGCATTTGAGTCAACGAGAGATTGTAGAATACAATGAGCAAAAGGAAAAGCCACAGCTGAGTTTTCTTAGCCCTAGGAAAGCCCCTGATAAATTAGGACTCGACCAAAAAGCACTAAATGCTAAGCGAAAGCTGAAGCTAGATAAAATGGAGTCGGTAATCTCTTACCTGCACAATGAAGAAGACTGCCGAACCAAGTTGCTATTGGCTTATTTTGGAGAGAAGGATTATAAAAACTGTGAGGTATGCGACAACTGTCTGAACCGACATAAGCACGAAAAGGACGGCTATCATCGAGTTCATTACAAAAAGCAAATACTAGAGTTGTTAGCTAAAGATGAGGACTTCAATGAAGATGAAATGGTGAGAGTGTTAGACCCTTCAGACAAAACACTCTTTCTAAATTTGCTTTCTAAGTTGATCGATCATGGAGATTTGCATTACAACGAATTCGGCTTTCTGAAACTTTCACGAACTATCAAATAAGTCTTTTAGTTGAAGCCTTATCATTACCTTTGATTTATGAGCTTTTTCGATGATGTAGTAGGTAAACTCTTCGGTAAGCAGCCCTCAAAAGCCGCTTATATACACGAAGTATTGGAGCGATCTGAAAAGCAGTTGGCTAACTATCAGGCATGGCTGCACACAGAGGAGGGGATAGACTTGCTAAAGGAAATTGAACGCGGTTACTATCTTAAAAAGCAAGGCATGCTTTCAGAGATAGATGTACATTTGCTAGACAGTAAATATGCCAACGGCTTTGCTATCAGTTATAATGAGAACATAGGGAAAGAAAATTTTCGAAATATTTTCGACTACCTAAAAGAGAAAGTTCTAGAAAATGGCTACAAAATTGCTCAAGCAGATAGAAGAATTCTGGACAAGGAGAGTCATGAGGAAACGATAGAAAAATGGTATTTAAAGCCAATTTCAGAAGAACTTGAGGCAGGAATTGTAAACCAGAGGTTCGGTAATGTACTCATTGAGAAGATTGATGTAGACAGAAAGCCCAGTTATATAAAATTTATGGCAAATGTCTATCAAGATCGCCAATATACAGAAGCAGAACCTTTTCAGGATTTACTCGATAAAGTCTTTGATATAAAACCATAAACATGAGAAAGTATTTAGTAGTACTACTTTTAGCTATTGCTGCGGTCGGTATAAAGCCAGAAGCGCAGGCTCAAATTTTCAATACTAAGTTGAAAATTACTGTTGTAGACGATTTAGGGAATGTGGTAGTTGCTGCCAGAGTAACCTTGTATGCCAACGCAGCAGACTATAAAGCTGAGAAAAACCCAGTACAAGAGTCTTTATTAACCAGCAAAAAAGGAGTTGTTACTTTTAAAAAGCTTACAAGGAAAGAATATTACGTAAGAGTTGAGAAAGACGACATGACCAATGCTGGTGGTGGAGAGATAATCTCCGATTTAGAAATGAAAAAGTTGAATAAAGCCAATGTCGTCATCTCCGAACTTTGACAAACAGGTATTAAGAAATATGCTAACGGCCTATGAGCCGAGCAGCGAGATAGAAAAGGCATTCCGTGAGAGAATGCTTTTTTTGCTTAACAATTACCCCAACTGTTTCGAGCGTAGCTTGCTCCATGCTCACTTTACGGCCTCTGCTTGGCTAGTAAACAGAGAGCTTACTCATTGTTTGCTTACTCACCATGCTAAACTTAACCGATGGCTTCAGCTTGGAGGTCATGCCGATGGCGACTCTGAATTGCGTAGAGTTTGTTTGAAGGAGGTTACAGAAGAGTCGGGCTTAAAAGACATCTGTCTGGCAGATGGCGAAATCTTTGATTTAGATATACATTTTATTCCCGAACGTAAGGGTATTCCGGGCCACGATCATTATGATGTTAGGTTCTTGGTTTACGGAAACATGGACGAAACAATTCAGATCAATCATGAGTCTAACTCCATGAAATGGGTTAAGTTAGAGGAAGCTAAGACTTACTTTCTAGAAAATGATTCTATTAGCAGAATGATTAGTAAAACTGAGAAGTTAAGAAATTAGCAAACCCATTTACCCGTCCTTAATGGTTCTAATTTATATTTGAGTAATGACCATAATAAGAAAGCAGTCCCTCTTAATAGGTGCCATTCTGTGCTATGTATTAGCCTGCACAGTGATTTCTCTAAAGCCTAATCATTCACCAGAAACTGAATCTGTAGAGCTGATTGCTCCTGAAGCTTCTTTCTTTCAGGAAGGAAATGTTCAATCTAGAGCAGATTACGAAAGAGAAATGCTGGTCGACCCAAAAACGGGTGAAGTTCCTAAAGATATTCGTAGCAAAGAGCTCAAGTTCTTAAATCAACTCAAATTCGAGAATGAAAAACTGAGGTTGCAGAAGTCTCTTGCCGGTAGCGATAACTTTAACGCCCTAAGTGTTTTAAATCAATGGACATCAATTGGCCCACAAAATATAGGAGGAAGAACCAGGGCCTTAGCTTTAGATGTTCGAAATGAAAATACCATTCTAGCAGGAGGGGTTTCAGGAGGAGTCTGGCGTTCAACTAATGGCGGACAGTCTTGGTCTAAAACTACCTCGCCAAATCAAATACAAAGTGTAACCGCAATTACCCAAGATGTAAGGTCGGGCCAAGAAGATGTTTGGTATTATGGAACAGGCGAGCTAGTAGGTAACTCTGGTAGAGCTCCTGGAGCACCTTTTAGGGGTGACGGCATCTTTAAATCAGTTGATGGAGGCTTATCTTGGCAGGTACTGACATCTACTCAAAGCTTAACTCCGGCAGGTTTTGTATCTCCTTTTCAATATGTGTGGGATATAACCACAGACCCTAACTCTCCTGAAGATGTGATTTTAGCAGCTGTATGGGGAGGAATTGTTCGGTCGGCAGATGGAGGTAACACGTGGACAACTGTATTGGGAGATAATTTTCTTAATCAACCTTCGTCTACAGATCTTAATGAGCTTCAGGCTATATTTTATACCGATATACATAGGGCAGGTAATGGTGTATTTTACGCTACACTCAGTAATGTAACAAACTCAAGTGGTAATCTTTCATCTAAGGGAGGAGTCTATAGGTCAAATGATGGAGCCTCTTGGTCTGTAATAGCCAATTGGAACTCTAGCCCTGTGCAGAGAACAGAAATAGCATCTTCGGCTTCTGATCCGAACATTGTCTATTTTTTATCGGATAGAGCGAATAGAGGTTATAGTCTGTATAGGTATAACGCCTCTACAGATGCGCTCACTGATTTAGGTGACAACCTTCCTGATGGGGGAGATGATATAGAAGAATTGGAGTCTCAAGAATCATATAATCTGGTAGTAGGTGTTCATCCTGAAAATCCAAATGTGGTTTATGTAGGAGGAACTAACTTATACAGGTCAACTGATGGTTTTACTTCTAGCGAAAATACTCAATGGATTGGTGGTTATGCTTTAGACGAAGATGGAGATGTAGTTGTTTATGAAAATCACCACCCAGACCAGCATAACCTTGTATTCTTACCAAGTGACCCGAATAAGATGATTTCTGCCAATGATGGCGGGCTCTTTTTAACAGAAAACAACCTAGCTGATGAGGTTGAATATATTTCTTTAAACAATGGTTATGTTACAACTCAGTTTTACACAGGTGCAATTAGCAGAAACCAGGCAGAAGACTTAGTTATTGGAGGTACTCAAGATAATGGCTCTATTCTCACTTTTAACACAGCTACAGACAATGGCCCTAATGGGGTGACTGTAATTGGTGGAGACGGTGGCTTTTCTGCCACTACAGACTTTGGGATTTACTATTACATGTCATTTCAGAACTCGAGAATATTCAGGCTTGCACTGAATGAGAGGGCTCAGCTTACCTCTTTTGCTAGAGTAGATCCTATAGGTGGAGGAAGCGACCCTTCCCAATCTTATCTTTTTATTAACCCTTATATTTTAGACCCTAATTATGCCAATAGGATGTATCTGGCAGGAGGTGATCATATCTGGAGAAACCAGAATTTGTCTCAAATCCCGTCAGGCTCTCAACAGCCTACCTCGGTGAACTGGGATAAATTAGAGGAAACTGAAATAGCTGACGGCACTATAAGTGCATTGCAAGTCTCTACCAACCCTAGAAATATACTTTACTTTGGGACTTCTAACGGACAACTCTATAAGGTAGAAAATGCTCATAGTGAGCTTTACGAGGTTACAGAGATTACCAGTTCATCTTTTAGCAGTGAGGGATATATAAGGAGTATTGCTGTAGACCCTACAGACGCAAACCATATTCTGGTAGCTTTTTCTAACTATAATATTCACAGTATATATAGAAGTGTTGATGGGGGAGAGAGCTTTCACATGGCTGCTGGCAACCTAGAGGGAGACCCAACTGGTGCAGGAACAGGCCCTTCTGTTAGGTGGGTTTCCATAGTACCGAAAACATCAGGTAGATATGAGTATTATGCTGGTACGAGTATAGGTTTATTCTCTACTACATCTATTGAGGAAGGAGTAGAACCAGTTTGGGTACAAGAATCTCCAGAGGGTATAGGGAATACTATTGTCAATATGATCGATTACCGTCAGGTAGATGGTAAAATTGCAGTAGCCACTCATGGAGGTGGTTTGTATACTTCACAGATTGCTTCAGTTGTGCAAAATGATAACCTTGTAGAGGTAGACAAACTTGAAGTTCAAACGGTCTATCCGAACCCTTTTTCTGAAAAAGTATTGATCAAAATCAATTCCCCTGATACTCGATTCGTTATTATGAGAATTTATGATACCAATGGAAACGAGGTAAAGCGCATCACTAGTAGTCTAGCTTTTCAGGGAGAGAATGACTTTTTCTGGAATGGAACTAACAACCAAGAACAACCAGTTTCTAGTGGTTTATATATTATCAGAATCACCCATGAAGGTGGAGAGGAAAGTAAAAGAGTTATCCTTCAGCGCAATTAATTTTTCGCAACTCTCATAGTACTGCTATCTTTACAGCCTTAAACAAAGGATATGTTAAAAACCACCTGGAAATCAGTCTTTGGTATCATTCTAATTACTTTTTTGGCAGCCTGTTCTCCTCCAGTAGAGGAACTTGTGGAGTCAGGAAGAGACTTAATGGCAGCCGATAAGTATGCCGAGGCAGTTAAAGTGTTCAATGAGGCCCTTGAGAAAGAGCCGAACAATTATACAGCATTGAATGCCAAGGGAGTGGCCTTACTCAGGTTAGGCCAATTAGATGAATCTATAGAGGTGTTCACTAAAGCTATTAATACGGATACAACTCAGTACCAAGCCTTTTTTAATAGAGGAAATTCATTCAGGTTATTAGGTAGAGATAATGAGGCAATGCTAGATTACGATTATGTAATAGAGTTGAAGCCAGATGTAGTAGATGCATACCTCAATAGAGGTGCTATCCTTTTTAAGTATAATGAATTCGACAGGGCTTTGTTCGACTTTGAGTTTGCCTTAAGAATGGATCCTGAAAACGCACTTTTGTATCTAAACAAAGGGAAGGCCGAATTAAGGATTAATAATTCTGATGATGCTATTTACGATTTGAAAAAGGCCATTGAAATGAACCCTCAGTATGGGGAAGCCTACTACTGGTTAGGTCTTGCAGAGTTAGCCTTAGACAATAAAACAGATGGTTGTACTTACCTCATGGAGGCTCAAAATCTAAATTTTGAGGGTGCGGCCGATGCGGTTGCTCAAAACTGTATGCAGTAGTGGCAAAGATTGGAGTCGATATAGCCGAAGCCAGAAGTAGCCTTGTCTCTGGAGATCTGGTGGCAATTCCGACTGAAACTGTTTATGGTTTAGCGGCCAATGCCTTAAATGAGGAAGCTGTTGCTAAAATTTTTAAAGCCAAAAACAGGCCTTCCTTTGACCCACTCATTGTTCATACCAACAGCATTGAAAAGGTAGAACGCTTTGTTGAAGCTATACCGGAAAAGGCAAGGCTTTTAGTTAGTGAATTTTGGCCTGGCCCCGTCACTATTTTGCTCAAAAAGAAGGCCATAGTGCCAGACCTAGTCACCTCAGGATTAGATTCGGTGGCTGTCAGAATTCCTTCTCACCCCCTCACCTTAGAGTTACTTTCGCAGATAGATTTTCCGCTGGCTGCTCCAAGTGCGAATCCTTTTGGTTATGTGAGCCCTACAGCTGCAGAGCATGTAGAGGCTCAGCTGGGAGAAAAGGTGGCTTATATATTGAACGGTGGCGAATGTAGAGTAGGTGTTGAGTCTACCATAGTCAGCTTCTTGGAAGGTAATCCTCGAGTTTTACGACTGGGAGGTTTAGCAGTGGAGAAGATAGAAGAGGTTATAGGTTCAGTGGAAGTGAATCAGCACTCTAGTTCTAGACCTACTGCGCCTGGAATGCTTAAAAGTCATTATGCACCAGGTAAATCGATTGAATTGATAAATGATTTCGATTGGAATAAGGAGATCGATTTTTCTCAAATTGGTACCATTGTATTTAATAAGCCACTGAAGGATATCCCGCTGGAAAACCAAGTGATTCTTTCGCATACCAGTAACCTAGATGAGGCTGCTAGAAATCTGTTTTCAGCTTTGAGAAGGCTGGATCAGGAAGCTAAAATAAAAACCATACTTGTCGAATTTGTGCCCAATGAAGGGCTAGGTCGTGCAATAAACGATCGTATAAAAAGAGCTACAGCTAATAAAAAATAACCTATGAAAACCATCAACGACTTTGATTTTTCAGGAAAGAAAGCACTCATCCGAGTGGACTTCAATGTTCCTTTAGATAGTGACTTCAATATTACTGATGATACAAGAATTAAGGCTGCCGTGCCAACCATTCAAAAGATTTTGGATGAGGGAGGAGCAGTAGTACTTATGTCGCACCTAGGCCGACCTAAAGAGGGACCAGAAGATAAATTCTCACTAAAGCATTTGGTGTCTCATTTATCTCAAGTCTTCAATAGAGAGGTGAAGTTTGCTGATGATTGTGTAGGCGAAGAGGCCAATAAGCTGTCTTCTACATTAGAATCTGGCGATATTCTCCTTTTGGAAAATCTAAGGTTTTACAAAGAAGAAACTGCGGGAGATGAAGACTTTGCCAAAAAGCTATCATCTCATGGAGATATCTACATAAATGATGCATTTGGTACGGCTCACAGAGCACATGCTTCTACTTCAATAATAGCTCAATTCTTTGAGCAAAAGGGCTGTGGTTTTGTAATGCAGGCAGAGTTAGACAATGCTCAAAAGGTATTAGATAATGCTCAAAAGCCTTATACAGCCATTATGGGTGGAGCCAAAATTTCCGATAAAATCTTAATTATTGAGAGGCTATTGGAAAAAGTAGACAACCTAGTGATTGGTGGAGGTATGGCGTATACCTTCTTTAAGGCAATGGGCGGTAATATTGGCAGCTCTTTACTAGAAGAAGATAAGCTAGACTTAGCCAAAGAACTGATTAAAAAGGCTAAAGAGTTGGGTGTAAACCTTATGCTCCCGATTGACTCAGTAATTGCAGATGCTTTCAGTAATGATGCAAATACACAGATATGCCTGAATGTTTCCATTCCGGAAGGTTGGATGGGCTTAGATATAGGTCCAGAAGCTGCTCAGGTATTTAGTAACTCCGTAAAAGAGTCTAAAACTATTCTTTGGAATGGTCCAATGGGTGTTTTTGAAATGGAGAAATTCTCATCAGGTACTAAGGCTGTGGCAGAAGCAATTGTTGAAGCAACAAAAGGCGGTGCTTTCTCTCTCATTGGTGGAGGAGACTCTGCTGCTGCGGTAAACACTTTGGGTTATGGAAATGATGTTTCGTATGTTTCTACTGGTGGAGGTGCTTTGCTCGAATATATGGAGGGTAAGGAGTTACCTGGAGTTGCTGCTTTAGAAGACTAAAAGAGAACTTTATCAAAGAAAAAGGGTGCTTGAATCTAATTTTGAGCACCCTTTTTTTGGTTGGGAGTAAAGATTTTATCTGATGACTGCCACTGTTCCCCGCTGTTCAAAAACTCCTCTCTCAGGCTCGAACCTCGAAGTGAACCTAATTACATAAGGATAAGCTCCAACAGGCACGAGCTCACCGTTCAATGTTCCATCCCACTTAAATTCTGTGGTGTTGCTTTGGTAGATCAATTCACCCCATCTGGTGTAAATGAAAATTTCAAAATTGTCTACAAAGTCGTTCGGGAATACAGAGAAAGTATTGTTAGGGGCAGGGCTACTTGGTGCAAAAGCATTTGGTGCTACAACCTCAGGGTCGCAGCTTTCAATAATAGTCACCGTGTCGGTTTGTACACAACCTATAGCAGTAGTCATTGTCACTACGTATACGCCTGGAGCAGCCACATCTAGCGTTCTGCCTGCGGCCGGGTAAGGTTGACCATCTAATGTCCACTCGTAGGTTTCAAAACCTCTGCCGGCTAAAAGTGTAGGGTTGGTGGTTCTGGTAGAACAATAATATTCCACCTCAGGAAGCAGGCCTTCAGGAATAGCTTGTCTTCTAACATTAATGCTTCTTTGAATAGAGCAGGTGCCATTAGATATGGTTACTGTGTAAGCCCCTTCTTGGTCTACACTAATAGTAGATCCTGTTTGAGGTACAGGAGTATTTTCTCCTCTTACCCAAGTAAAACTAGTTGCATTGCCCGAGGTAACATCTACAGTAAGTGTTACGGGTGAACCATCGTCACAAGCAGGAGAAGAAGTAATAGTTGCCTCAAGCTCTTCCGGAATATCAATTGCTTCGCTGTAAGTACCAGAGCAAGTTAGGTCTCCGGCTTCTCTAACTATTAATGTGTAATTATCGGTGGTAGTTACGGTAATGACTCTACTCGTTCCAATAACATCTCCACTGCCGTTAGTCCATCTGTAGTTGTAAGAGGCATTAGGCTGAGTATTATTAATGACAGCCTCAAGGCGAGCTTCACCTGTACAAACATCACCAACAGTGAAGCTTACATCTGGCTGAACAGTAAGTGTTACAGTTACGGTTTCGGAAGTAGGGCATGCTGTGCCAGGAGCATCGGCTGTCACGGTGTAATCACCAGACTCAGTAGCGGTTATTGTAGCGCCATTTATTGTTGTTCCACTTGGTGTGACCCAAGTGTAGGCAGTGCCGTTATCTGAAGTAGCGGTTAGGCTGGTGCTAGGATTTACAGCACAAACCTCCGTGTCTCCGTTAATTTGTAAGTTCTGCACAGGTTGAGGTTGGTCAATAGTAATGCCTGTACTACTTTGAACACAGCCTCCGTTTGAAGTTACTTCTAAATCATATTCACCCCCGCTTAACCCTGTTACTTCGAAGTTAAAGGTAGTAGCAGGTATGGCCGTATTAACTGTTCCAGTATAGCTTGTTCCATCTGTGTTGTTCGTTAGCACGTAATCAATTGGGAATACATCGGCACTTAAACTTACAATCACGCTTCCGGTAGGGTTGGTGCAATCTGCATCTGACGGAGTAGTGGAAGTGATGGTGAAGTCAGGAGGATCGTTTTGAACCTGAATGTCTGAAACTGTATTCACACAACCACTGCTGTTATCAGTTATGGTTACTGAATAAGTGTCTGCTGTCAGGTTGTCTATAAGTTGAGTTGTTGGGCCTGTAACAGAGTTTTGCGCTACTTGTCCTGCCGAGTTTCCGTTAACTGTGTATGAGTAGCTTCCTGTGCTACTAATATTCAATTCAAAGCTTCCATTTGTAGCACCACATGCTGGGTTTATTATGTTTTGAGCTGAAGCCTGAGCCAATGGGTTAATGGTAACTCTGGTTGAGTCGTTTACAAAACAGCCAGGGTTGATTGGGTCTTCTATTGATACAACATACAGGAAATCTCCAGGATTACTACTATCAACATCCGCGGTTCTTTGATTTGGTAGAGTAGTGGTAGCGTTGTTAGAGTCGGTAACTGTCCATATATAATTGTCGGCATTTACCTCTGGATCTAACGTGAGAGATCCATCCTGACAAATAGTGGCAGATTCGGGTAGCTGAATTTCAAAAGGAGGCCCAACAAAAGTTTCTCCAGAACTACTACACCCTAAAGGGTTAGAAATAGTTACAGAGTATATTTCTTGCTGAGTGACCTCATAGGTTCTGCTCGTAGAAACCACATTACCCTGACTATCCGTCCATTCAAATGTTAAATCTGGGTTGTCGGGGTTGCCTTCGCCCAAAGCATCTAGAATATGGGTATCTCCCTCACACAATGCAATGGATTGAGGAATAAGTGGTGGGTCTGGAATAGGGTGTACCTCAATCGGCTGCACCAATGTAGTGTCAAAACCACATCGGTTGGAAATATTGAGTGATATATTAAACAGGCCAGATTGCTCGGCAGGGAAAACATAGGCTGTATCTTGACCTTCTGCACTAAATACAGTGCTGTTATCATCTTGGCTAGTAATAGACCAAACAAATACATCTATATCTGAAGTGCCAGAGCCAGTCATTTCTACTCGTTGCTCCACACAAACTTCATCTGGCGCAGTCATGCCTGGCTCTTGCTGAGGGTTGGCATTACTTTGTACAATATTTGGAAGACCAAGGCGAGAGTTGCCTACGGTAAGGGCTACAGCCTGAGCTGTAATTCCTGAAGTGGCTGAGGTATCTTCATTTACGTTGATTGAGCTTACAAAGGCTGATCCACTAGGGTTGCCTGGGGTTTCAACAGCAACATAAATTACTCCGTTAGGTCCTGTTTGTATTTGCCCGAAATTAAGGCCTGTTGTTGCGGCAGCAATGTTGGTTTGCGATGCCAGTCTGGTAGTTTCTGTAGACATAGAGTCTACTCGATATTCTAGAATTCTTCCTCCTGGCGATCCTCCAGACCTATTGTTCATGGAAGCAAACAACTTGTTTCCTCCAGGGGAAAAATGCACATCATAAACATCGTCTGTTCCAGCACTTCCCTCATTGAGGTCAATTCTGTATTCAAATTCGGTAATTTCTCCAGTGTTCGTGTCAAAGTTGAAAAGCTCTACATAGTCTTCATTCCCCTCTACTATAGACACTGCAATTCGTTCGCCAGTACTAGAGAATTTCATTCCACTCTGGGCTGTGGAGGCATTATTGTAAGAGTGAACACCTCCTGCGGAAGACAATATTGGTGTGCCAATTCCATCAGGAGTAATTGGATAAGATCTGAATGTATTATTGCCATATTCATGAGCCACTAGCCAATAGCCATCTCCGCCTTCAAAAGAAGCCAAGCGCTCAGTATTATTGGCATAAAGCACCACATCTTTCATTACCACATCACCACGGCCATTGTCGGCCTTCATGTCTACAATTGAATACTTTAAGGCGAAGGTGTTTTCTCCATAAACCTGCTCGGTTGTAAACAGATAGTACATGGTTTCATCTTCCACAAACGGAATAATGAGCACGGATTGAACAGCCACACTATCACCACCAATTTGATTTCCGTTCGGCATGAGGCCGTTTTCTCTGTTCCAAACCGAGGTTCCGTTAGTATAGAAAAGTACGTCTCCATTGGCGTCTGAAATGGTAGAAGTTCCTGCGGGTGCATCCATAGCATGAGCTTCCGTGATACTCCGTGGAGGAGGGTCTAGTCCTTCTTCTTCGTTAAAGTCTAGTCCTGCACCATTTCCAAAATACCAAATGTTAGAAGTCTGATTTTCGTCCCCATAAACGGTTACTCGTCCTGTGCCATACACTGGGCAGCCTCCACCTGTTGGGGTAACTACTACCCAATAATCTCCAGATTCGGATACTTCAATGGTTTGGGTAGTCTCTCCTGTGCTCCAAAGGTAGTCGTAAGAACCACCGCCACCGGTGCCGCCACCACCAGCACCTCCGCCTCCTGAACTTTGTGGTTCAGCGTCTAGCTCTAGCGTTTCTCCTGGGCAAATGGTAGTATCAGGTAATGATAACTGAAGGTCGTTTTGCTCAATGTTGCCAGAAATAATGCCTGGATAGGTGATTCCGTTAATTTCAACTTCTAGTGAACCCATTAAAGGGCCTGCCTGATCGAATGTTACAACAGGAGCAAAAGCTTCAGACTCAATGCCAAGTGAAGTGAAGTCCCACAAAACCCTGCTAGGAATTGCGGTTGGTGGGTCAATAATTGGGTAAAACTGAATAGGTGTGTTCTGACAAAGGTTGCCAGATTGGATGCCTACTGTTATGGTAGGTTGTAGGTTCTTTAGCGGACTGAATTGACTGAAGTATGAAGACTCTGGGTCTTCGCCATCAAATAGTCCAGACTCGAATTGTAACTGGGCAACCGCACTATCTCCATAGTTGATGCGATTTACCTGCATTACTCCTCCGCCTATTTCTTGAGTAATTTGATAGATAGTACTGTCTGGAGCTAGCTGTAAACTCAAGCTTTCTTGGCCACTGTAGGTTTCAACCGTTTCTATAGAGGCTTCAGGTCTATTGTCAGTAATGTCGAAACGATATAGCCCTCCTTCGGCACCGTTTCTACTGAAGTAGAGAAATTGCCCTGAATAAGACCAACCTGTTGATCCGCCAAAGCGCTCAGCAGCATTGAAAGAGTTTAAGATACTTCTGGTAAAGTTTAATTCTGGTCCGGTTCCTCCTTCTGTAAATTGTATTACCTGAATGTTCGTAGAATTCGCTGGCGTAATGGCTATTTGACCTGTTGCATTGTGATAGGAAAAATGAGAAGCGTCTATGTCTACAGTAAGATTAAGGTTGGTCACAAGGTCGAATGTGCCTCCAGGTTGAGGGATAGAATACAACTCAAACATTCCAGTTGCCTCGTCTTGTGTAAGGAGCCAAAACTCGCTTAAATCTCTAGAGCCAATGGCAATCATGCCATCTCCTCTGCCTGTAATCCCGGTGGGAATATTTTTAGTGCCTAGTGAAACTTCTCCTGCCGGAGGGCCTTCGAGCCTATTGCCTTGGGCGCTGGTATTAACGATAGTGTAGAGTATGTCACCGGTAGCGTTTCTATAGAAAAAGTACTGCAAAAACTCATTGCCTGTACCGGGTACTGGGCTAGTGCTTAAGCCTTGAATAGCGGTCGGATCAGACGTTATGCCTGCTCCATTTACCATCACCTGATTTGTTCCATCATAAATGTTTACTCCATCAGAATAAAAAAGCAGATCGCCAGTGGTCGGGTCTGTTGCTGTTAGCTTTTCTCCAATATTGGTTAAAGGAATTTTGCCAGGACTTAAGATTGGTGTTGCTTCAGGTGATTTACCAAAAATCAGCGCCTGATCATTGCCAGAGTAGTACCAATTATGCTGGGTGAAATTCTGTGCTGTTAGGGAGAAAGTTTGAAACAGAACAGCAACTAGTAAGAGAGTTAGCTTCTTTACGGACACTTTATGATTTCTAACTTAGATACAACGGCCGAATCGGTATCCCTTATACGCATTTATAAAGGTTTTTATTATATTCAGCCCTTCGTTACGATGCCCTAAGATAACGGAAATCTTGTATGTTGGAACGAGGTGTTAATCAAGAAAAAGTAAAAAATCCTCATTCTATCATATAATAGTAACAGGGTTTCTTTCCGTTTAATTGTTAAAAGTTTAGATGCGCAGAACCGGCCTACTCTTATTTGTGATAATCTCACTAATGTCTTTCAATGAGCTTAAGGCTCAAGATCCGCAGTTCTCGCAGTTCTACGCGGCACCTTTATACATTAACCCAGCCTTTACCGGAGCTTCTGGTTACACTCGGCTCGGAGTAAACTATAGAAATCAGTGGCCTAACCTTCAGTCTTCTTTCAAGACCTTTTCGTTTTATATGGATCACTACTTGTATGGTGCCAATAGTGGAATCGGTTTAATTGTAACTACAGACCAAGAAGGCTCTATCGGATTAAAGTCTACCAGTATTGGTGGTAGTTATGCTTATCAGTTAAAGATCAATGATAATCTGGTATTTAGACCTGGGGTTCAGTTTAGCTACTTTACACGAAGCTCTGGCTATGGACTTATTTTCGCCAATCAGATAGACCCGATAACTGGGCAGGTGGATCTCAACGTGACTGACCCTTCCGTACTAGATAAAGATTTAAGAGCCTCTTTTGGAGATATTAGTGTTGGTGGAGTGCTTTATTCAAGAACCTTGTTTCTTGGTGCTGCGGTACAACACCTAACAGAACCGAATCAGTCTTTAATTGATGGAGTAAGCCCGCTTCAACAGAGGTTAACTATTCATGGTGGTATAAAATTAAAAATAGGTGAGGGGCCGTTGAGAAGAGACCTAACCTATACTCGAGCAGAAAGAAGTATAACTCCGGTTTTTCAGTATAAAACACAAGGTAAATTCTCTCAGCTAGATGTTGGTGCTTTTGTTCATTTGGAGCCAATTAATCTTGGTGTTCAGTATAGAGGAGTGCCATTTAAACAGTTTGAAGAGTTTCCGAATAATGAGGCTATCATTTTTTCGGTGGGAGTTACTACCAACAACTTCAATATTGGGTATAGCTTTGATTACACCATCTCTGAGCTGGGCATAGAAGCTGGTGGAGCTCATGAGTTTTCGCTTTCCTATTTCTTAGATTTCAATAAGCCAGTTAAGGTGCCAAGAGATAGGTGGAGAATTCCTTGTCCTAAGAACTAATCATTTTCTTATGAATCCGAACGAATGGCTTTACCTCATTTTAGGTATAGTAGTGGTAGACTATGTAATAGATCAACTGCTCGACTTCTTGAATTTCAAGCATTCGAAAACTGCTGTACCCGATAAGCTTAAAGATCTGTACGATGAAGAGGAATACGCTCGGTCTCAAGCCTACCAGAAAGCCCGGTCTAGGTTCGGATTTCTGACTTCGGCATTTAGCACGTTGCTGACCATGGTAGTATTGTTATTCGGTGGTTTTGGTGTGCTAGATGAATTTCTAAGAGCTTACATAGAAAACCCAATTTTGCTTTCTTTAGCTTTCTTCGGTGTGCTTTTTATTCTTTCTGATATAGTAAATACACCCTTTTCGCTCTATTCAACTTTTGTAATTGAAGAGCGCTTTGGCTTCAACAAAACGACAGTAAAAACCTTTGTGATGGATAAGCTCAAAGGTTATTTACTCACCGTCATTGTAGGTGGAATTCTAGGGTATGCTCTACTTTGGATTGTCCACCAACTAGGAGATAACTTTTGGCTGTATGCACTGGCCTTGGTTTCGGCATTTATGCTGATTATGAACCTGTTTTATACTTCACTGATTCTTCCACTCTTTAATAAGCTGAAGCCATTGGAAGATGGCGCGCTAAAGGAAAAGATTATAACCTATGCTTCTGGAGTCGATTTTCCACTAGACAATCTCTTCGTCATAGATGGTTCCAAGAGATCCACTAAAGCGAATGCATTCTTTTCAGGGATAGGGAAAAAGAAGAAGATTGTGTTATACGATACCTTGATCGAGAAGCATTCGGAAGAAGAGCTAGTAGCTGTTTTGGCGCATGAGGTAGGACACTTTAAGAAGAAGCACATTGTGCTGAGTTTGGTGCTCAGTATTTTGCAGATGGCTGTTACATTTTATGTGCTGTCTCTATTCGTTTTTAGTGATAATTTATCGGTAGCCTTAGGTGGAAGTCAAATGGCAATTCACTTAAACTTTATTGCTTTTGGCCTACTATACACACCTATTTCTAGATTGACAGGCTTAGCGATGAATGCCTTAAGTAGGAAAAATGAATTTGAGGCAGATGCTTACGCAGTTACTACATATGCAGGAAAGCCATTAATGGATGCATTGAAGAAGCTTTCTGTTTCGAGTTTGAGTAATCTTACTCCACATCCAGCTTACGTATTCGCCCATTATTCTCATCCGCCATTGTTGCAAAGGTTAGAGGCTATGGAAGAGTTAACTAAAGGAAGTTGATGTCAATATTGCCTTGGTATCTCATGAGGTAGTTCACGCCTTGCTCTGCTGTCATGTCTTCAAAAAGGATTTTATGCAGCGTATCAGTAATAAGTGGTTTTAGGCCTTGGCTTTCGGCCAGTTGCTTTACAATCTTAATGGTGTTAACTCCCTCAGCTGTTTCGTCCATTTCTGAAAGTGCTTGATCTAGCGTTGCCCCTTTGCCTATTTTATGGCCAAGCGTGTAGTTTCGGCTATTGGTACTTGTGGTAGTTGCAACCAAGTCTCCAATGCCTGCTAGTCCTACGAAAGAGCTAATTTCTCCTCCAAGGGCCTTTCCTAGATAAATCATTTCTACTAAACCACGGCTTACTAGAAGACCTCTAGAGTTCTCGCCTAAACCTAAGCCTGAGAGAATTCCAGAGCCAATAGCGATAATGTTCTTGAGTACACCGCAAAGTTCAACTCCTCTAAGGTCAGAATTGCCATATACCTGAAAGCTTTCAGATCTTAATAAAGATTTCCCTTTTGCTACCACTTCGGTGAAAGGAGAGGCAATAACCGTTGCCGCAGGGTGACCCAAAGAGAGTTCAGAGGCTAAATTTGGCCCAGCCATACAGCCGACTCGTACAACCACAGTCTCTTTTCTGATGAGCTCACTCATGGTAAAGAGGCAGTCCTTGTTCAATACAAAATCATGGCTTCTCTTTTCAGGGTACTCCAAGTGTAGCCCTTTGGTGCCATGAATCATCATATGATATGGCCTGAGGTGTGGTGCCAACTCCTTGATCATGTCCTTGAAGCTAGAAGAAGGTATTACAGGGAATAGCACATTGCACTGCTGAGGAAGATCTTCTAATGAGTTAGTTACCTCTACATTGTCATCTAACTTTTGGCCAGCAGAAATTCTGGATTTACTTATTTCTGCAAAGGTCTCGGGGTTACGAGCATAGAGCAACACGTTGACGTTTTTTGCTAGAATGTTAGATACCGCAGTGCCAAAACTGCCAGCTCCTATTACTCCAACCAATTCTTTAGACATACTTTTCTAAGTTATAGCCCGATAGTCTGTTGTGATAATAATACAGTAGGTTGAGATCCTGCGTGGTAATATCACCTCGTTTGGTCTTAATCAATGGACGCTTGGCATGGTACATGCCCACATTTTTTAGTCCGTGATTAATGATTTTGTCAACGTCTCCGGTTAAATATGGGGAGACTCCAATTTCACCAGCATTGTACATGCGATGAACCTTTGCTAATACGCTTTCGAAGGCTGTCTTAAACTCTTCATAAGGAATAGACAGGTCTTCTTCCGGAAGCCTGAGTAGGTTATATAAATCTAATTTCTTGAACTGTCTTTGGAAGATAACAAAGGCAGTGAAAGCCACTAAGTGGCTGGCGAAGACCTTATTAATCTTGTGATATTCTTCCACAATGCGCTCACTGAGCATTCTGGTATACTCGTCTTCTCTTTGTGGGTTAGAGGAAATGATTTTCCCGTCATGGGTAAAGTATTCTTGGGTGTCAATCACCCGTCCACTTTTATCATAGCTCTGGCCTTGGTCGTCTACAAAGTTACCGAGAACGTCCATTGCTCTGCCTATAGAAACAGAAATGTCGGACCCTTTGGTGAAGAACTTCAGCAAGAAGGCAGAAATCTTATATGAGGTTGAGTACTCATCGTTTTCTACGTAGTATCGCTCTTGGCCTTGTAGTTTTAGGTATTGTTTTATTAGGCTTGGTGCCTCAAGAACAAAGTTGTAGTTGAGCGTTACTGGTACTACGAAAATCTTTTCCAGTTCATCTCGTTTCCCTTTCTGGTAGTTGATGCGCTGGGCTTCAATAGCAGTACTCAAGAGGCCAAGCTTCAATCTTTTTTCAATTTGTCCCGACCTAGACCTAGTTCCTCCTGGAAAGAATAAACTATGACAACCCTTCTGAATGGCCATACTAGAGTAAGTTTTTAGGGTCTCTAGGTAAAGCATGTTCTTCTTTCTCCGGTCTACCTTGTAAGCACCTAGGCTATTCATAAAGTAGGCAAAGATTTTTATGTTGAACAGGTTAAGGCCAGCACCATAAATAAAGGCCGGAAGCCCCAAAGCGTTAATAACCCAGCCAATCAAAATGGAATCCAAATTACTGAAATGAGTAGGTACCATAATAATGGTTCCTTTCTTAGCCAGGGTTCTGATCTGGTCTACTTGTCCAGTAATATGAATTTTATCTTGGAGAGTGTACTGCGTACTGAAAATAGACCAAAAACCTCTAGCCCTAGAAGCGTTCAACAATCTGGCAAAACCGAAAGTAACAATCGATCGGGCCATTCTATAGCGTGATTTTTTGAAGTTGCCTGCAATTTCATCTGCATAGCGAATTACAAACTCAGATAGAATCTGATCTAAGATTCTGTTCTTCTCTTCTTCCTCATCGGAGTTTGAAATGTCTACTAATCGCGCTTTTACCGAATTCAGAAATTTCTGTTCGTCTGGTGGGTCTACAGCCCAAGGATTTCTCTTTATCCTTAACTTTTCTCTATAGACGGTAGTCTCAATTTCTTCAATGAGCGCATCGCGAGATTTATTCTGAGCTTTAATTCTTCTAATACTCTCTTCGGCCACCTCTTTAATAAAGGCTTCCCTGTTTCTACTAAGCTCAACAACAGGCCATTCATTAATTCCGCCAGGCAGTACCTGGTCGAACTTTTGCTTTTTGTAGTCTTTAGAGATTTGTTGCATTCAGTAAGAATCACCGGGCATTAGAAAGGTCAGTTTAGTCTAAATGCCGTTTTAATTGGTCGCAAAGTAATATAATTTCTTCTTCAGTATTGAAGCTATGAAGACAAATCCTGAGCCTTTCGGTCCCTTCTTTTACAGTCGGGCTTAAGATAGGACGAACGTCATAGCCTGACTCTTGCAACTCTCCAGCCAGTGCTTTGGTTTGGCTGTTGCCTCCAATCATTACCGATTTTATAGGAGTATGGCTCGAAAATTCAGGTAGTTGGCTATTGAAAAGAGTAGATTTACTAAGTACGTTTAATTGAAGGCTTGGACGGGTTTTTAGGTGCTCGAAAGCCGATTGTATTGATATAAGCTCGAAGGCAGAAGGTGCTGTTGTGTAAATGAATGGCCTAGAAAAGTTGATGAGAAAATCTCGGACATTTTGGTTGCAGGCTACAAATGCTCCATGTATTCCCATGGCCTTTCCAAAAGTGTAGGTGGTTGCAAATACCGAAGTGTTTAAGCCTAGTTCGTTAACTAGTCCCGATCCATGAACGCCCCAAACACCTGTGCTATGGGCTTCATCTACAATCAGTCTTGCGTTATAAGTTGCACAAAGCTCGCTGAGATCCTTTAGTGGAGCCATGTCTCCGTCCATTGAGTAAACAGATTCGCATGCTACATAAATTTGACCTTCGCCAGCTTTTAATTTCCTTTCCAGATCTTCTAAACTGTTGTGTTTAAAGGAGAGCCTTTTGGCCATGCTTAATCTAGCGCCATCTTTAATACATGCATGAGAAAGTTCATCATATATAATAGTGTCGCCCCTTTGAGGTAGAGTAGAGAAAATGGCTAGGTTAGCCATGTAGCCAGAGCTAAATACTAATCCCGAAGGTGAGTTGAATATGGCAGATAAGTTATCTTCAACAAGGCTACTTAGTTCATTACTGCCTGTAATTAGTCTAGAGCCTGTGGCGCCATTGAGCCACCGTCCGTTTTGGTATGAAGAAAGTATTTTCTGCTTCAACTCTTCAGACCTAGCCAGGCCAAGGTAATCGTTTGAAGAAAAGTCTATTAAGTCCGAAGTTTCATTCTTTAAAGACCTAAAGGAGTTGTCCTTTTTTCTAGCTTCAAGCTTGTGTTCTAGTGAGTCCATTTCAGTCTAAAGGGTAGGGCAACACGAAAAATATTGCCACTTTTGCCACCAATCTACAAATACATGAGGTTTCTCAAGGCAATTGCTGTAGCATCTTTTCTCATTTCTATAAATCTATCCGCTCAGGTTGAGTTCCGTAATAAGGAGGTGTCTATCACTAATGAGAATGATGTGTACTTGCTAATGAATTTCGATAAGTACTATTCTAATGGTGTGTTTCTGAATTACAGATGGTCTCCAAGAGGGGATTCTACAAAAGGTGGGGTTAAGCGAGTTTACACCCTAGGCTTATCTCACAGGTTTTGGACTCCCCAAGATGTTACCATCACGAGAAGTCAATTTTATTATCGCCCATACGCGGGTATGCTTAATGTGTCGTACCGAGATGCTAGCTTTTATGGTGAAAACTCAAGGTTAATGTATGGTGTAGATGCTGGAGTTACTGGTAAGCCATCTGGGGCACAGGCATTTCAAGAAGGTTATCATAACTTATTTGGCTTTCCAGATCCTGAAGGGTGGGATACACAGATTTCTACGGGTTTCGTGGCTGATTTCAAACTAGAGTTTAATTATCAATTTCAACTCATACCTTCGGAGATAGACCTTGTTACATCTACTTCTGGATCACTAGGCAATGCATTTACCAACTTAAGGCAGCGTGTAGACTTAAGGTTTGGGAATCTTAAAAGCCTTAGGCATAGTTCCTTTTTTAATGCCCTGATTGGAGAAGGTAGCGATGCCATTGAAAAGCATAGCTACTTCTTTGCTGGGTATGGAATTGAGGCTGTGGGCCATAATGTAACCATAGAAGGACATGTTTTTGATGATGATAGCCCGATAACTGAAGAAATTGTGCCGTGGGTTCGCCATTTAAGGCTTGGGTTTGTAACTAACACCCAACATAGTACATTTCGTGTATTATATAATTGGTTGAGTAGAGAGGTTAAGACCAGGGCCGGCAGGCATTCTTATATATCTTTTCAGTTAGACCTCAGGTTACCTTTTAAGGGCGTTACTCCTTAAGGAACTCTATGGTTTTATCGGTTGCGTTTTCTAAGTCTTCTGGTAGTTTTTCTTCACTAAATGGATGTGTTCCTCCAAAAGTGTGGTTGGCTCGCTCTATTACATGTAAGTAAGCTTCTGGCTTCCATTCCTTAAGCTGAAAGGCTGCATTGATATTTACGGTTTCGTCATTTGTGCCATGAACGAATAATGTAGGTTGCTGTACTTTAATGATAGCTTTCTCTATCACAAACCTTTCTTCATTTCTCAAAAAGTCTTCAACAAACTGGTAATACATAGGGAAGTTCTGGCCTGTGCGAGAATTTTTCACATAAACTACTCCATGAGTTTTCCAGTACATAAGCTCGGCAGGAGAGAAGTATGTAGCGAAGTCATAAACCGATGCCCAAGTCACAAGTTTCTTTATTCTGCTATCTTCTGAGGTTTTAATAATGGAGATGCCTCCACCTCTGCTGTGCCCAATCAGGTATACTTCATTTAGATCTATTTGTAATTGATCTGACAGATTATTAGCGTCCAGATGCGCTAATAACCTATCTATATCATCTAGCTCTTTGCTAAAGTTATTGTATCCAAACGCTTCAAGGTCAGTTATTTCTGAGAGATTGTTTGGTGTAATTCCGTTGAACGAAAAATTGAGTTTGCAGAAACAAAAACCCTCAACGGCAAATTTATTGGCTACAATTGGCCAAGGTCCCCAGTCTTTAAATCCTTTAAAACCATGAATAAAAATAACCAAAGGTTTGAGCTGGTTATTGTCCTTAAAGGTAATGTCTGCGGTAATTGGCTTCAGCGGGCTTTGGCCCGAAATAAGAAGTTCTTTTTTGGTCAGTTGATGCACCTTGTTTATTTGAATTTGCGGTTATGTTTTTGCGGTTGCTAGTTTAACTATTATCATTGTACCACTCAAGTCAAATGGCCCTCCAACTAAAAGAAATACAGGCTCCGATAGCCTCCGAAATGGTCGATTTCGAAGAGAAATTCAGGTCATTCATGAAGAGCAAAGTTTTTCTGCTAGACAAGATCATGAGTTATATTGTCAAGCGGAAAGGTAAGCAGATGCGTCCTATGTTCGTGTTTTTATCTGCAGGAGCCGCTGGCTCCATTACAGATAGAACCTACAGGGGAGCGTCTCTGATAGAATTGCTCCATACTGCCACATTGGTTCACGATGATGTTGTCGATGATTCAGACTTCAGAAGAGGCTTCTTCTCAATTAATGCCCTCTGGAAGAATAAGATCGCAGTTTTGGTAGGAGATTATCTCCTCTCAAGAGGCTTGTTGCTTTCGGTTGATAATGAAGATTTCGATCTGCTTAAGATTGTATCTGAGGCGGTTAGGGAAATGTCTGAAGGTGAATTGCTTCAGATGGCTAAGGCCAGAAATCTAGATATTACTGAAGAGATTTATTATGAAGTCATTCGACAGAAAACGGCTTCTTTGATAGCTTCTTGCTGTGCGGTAGGAGCAGCGTCTACCGGAGCCGACAAAGAAACGGTTCAGAAAATGAGAGAGTTCGGTCTCAATGTGGGGATGGCCTTTCAAATTAAGGACGACCTATTCGATTATGGTACTAATGAAATAGGCAAGCCGCTAGGCATAGATATCAAAGAGAAGAAAATGACCTTGCCGCTTATTTATGCGCTCCAAAAAGCAAGTGCTTCAGATAGAAGGCGAATTAAGCGGATTGTAAAGAGTAATAAGCAGACCAACAAAAAAGTACAGGAAGTAATTGACTACGTAAAGGCCTCAGGTGGAATCGATTACGCTAAAGGGGTAATGCAAGAGTATTACGAAAAGTCTCGCAATCTATTAATGGAGTTTCCTGATTCTAAATACCGCCAGAGTCTGTTAGATCTTGTTCAATTCACTATCGAGCGTTCAAAATGATAGCACCCGCTGTGTTTCTCAACGGGTGCTATTTGTTAGTAGTTAAAGTATTTGTTTTCGTTGGTCGATGAGTTAGTTATTTCTCATCTGTAAAATTTGAACAACCAGACTAGCTTAGAACCTTAGTCTCCCACTTCTAAAAATCATTTTAGCTTCTTCTTTTTCGTAAACCACAGCATGTGTGGGGAAATCTCCCACCGAGTTCCACTTTTCTAACACTCTTCTTTCTTGTGGTGTTTTGCATTGAGTTAAAGAACTGATTTACAGTATTTTGTAAAATGTTTCTTAGAAATATTTTCAGATTAGTTTTTGGCTGAATAGTGCTGAATTGAATGCTTTTTCTTAATTTCTACCACAAAGTGGGAAAAAGGGGAAAAAAGTGGGGTGAAGTGGAATGTTTTTCTATCTTTGTATTAGTTCAGGTGTGTAATGACTTTTTTTACTGGAGAATATGACTGTAAGCTAGACGCAAAAGGAAGGTTGGCTTTGCCTGCAAAGGTGAAAGCAGCGTTGCCTGATGTGGCTGCTCAGGAGCTTGTTCTTAGGAGGGGCTTTGAGTCATGTTTGGTGTTGTATCCAATGCTCGAGTATAAAAAGATTATCAACCGCGTTCGGTCATTGAGCGAGTTTAATGAAGAGTACAGGAGGTTTCAGAGAAGCTTCTTCCGTGGGAATCTAGAAATAGAGATGGACGGTTCTGGGAGAATTAATATCCCTGCAAGAATGATGAGTTTTGCTTCGCTGGAAAAGGATGTGGTCTTGGTGGGTTTGGGTAATCGTGTGGAGATATGGAATCCTGATCTGTATGAAGAAAACCTCATCAACGACACTTCGGAATACTCCAAATTGGCCGAAAAGTACTTGGCAGAAGATTAACAAGTGATGGCTGAATATCATGTGCCCGTAATGCTGAAAGAATGTATTGAAGGGCTCAATATCAAACCTGACGGAATTTATGTTGATGTGACCTTCGGTGGTGGAGGGCACTCAAAAGAGATATTAAAGCATTTGTCTGATGGCGGAAAGCTTTTTGGTTTCGATCAAGATGTGGACGCAAAAGCGAATGCTGAGATTATAGAAAATCGTTCTTTCACATTTGTACAAGCCAACTTCAGGTATTTGAAGCGCTACCTAAAACTGCATGGTGTAAGGCAGGTAGATGGAATTTTGGCTGATCTGGGAATTTCTTCTCATCAGATAGATGAGGCTTCTCGTGGGTTTTCAACTCGCGGTGATGCTGAATTGGATATGAGAATGGATAGGTCGGCTGCTAAATCTGCTAAAACCGTGGTGAATGAATATGAAGAAAGGGAGTTGCATAAAATACTCGGAATCTATGGTGAGATCAGAAATGCAAAGTCTGTGGCTGCTGCAATTGTCTCTCAAAGATTCTCGAAGCCATTTCAGACTACTTTCGATCTGATAGAGCTGCTGAAGAAGTTTGCGCCAAGAGGAAAAGAATTCAAGTACTACGCGCAGGTTTTTCAGGCCATCAGAATAGAGGTGAATGAAGAGATGGCTGTGTTGGAAGACTTTTTAAGTCAAAGTGCAGAAGTGCTGAAGCCAGGAGGTCGATTGGTGGTGATGAGCTACCATTCTCTGGAAGACCGAATGGTGAAGAATTACATCAACAAGGGCAAGGTCTTTGGCGATGTGGAGAAAGATTTTTTTGGAAACGAATTAAAGCCCTTTGGGGCAGTGAATAGAAAGCCGGTAACGGCAAACCAACAAGAACTAACAGAAAACAGCCGATCGAGAAGTGCGAAACTTCGCGTAGCTGAGCGTATTGAAGATGGCACAAAACAGGTTTAAAGTTAAATCGGAAAATCAGGGCTCGGGGAAGGGATTCTTCGGGTTTTTGTCGTCTGGTTTAAAGTTAGGCAAGGCCTTCGAGACAGGCTTTCCTGTTAAATATATGCCTAAGGTGATTTTCGCAGTTCTGTTGGGTATTGTCTACGTATGGAACAACCACTATGCCGAAAGGTCTACCAGAACGCTGGATAAACTAGAAGGAGAAGTGGAAGATTTGCGCGCGGATGTAACTACGCTAGAAGCGGAGTACATGTACAGCAGTAAGCAGTCTGAAGTGGCCAAGAAGGTTAAAGATCTTGGTTTGGAAGAGAGTAAAGAGCCGCCAATCAAAATCATTGTAGACAAAGATGAATATTAAGCGATCCATACTGCTTCGTGTTCGAATAGCTTTCTTGGTTGCGGTTTTGTTTGTTTTGGCCGTAGTCTATAAGCTTGTCGAGGTTCAGATGATCGATGGAGATCACTGGCGAGAAATGGCTCAGCAAAGTAGTCTCGATTATAGAACTATTAAAGCCACTCGTGGCAATATATATGCCGATGGCGGAGACCTGTTAGCTACATCACTTCCGTTTTACAAGCTGGCATTTGATCCCTCGTTGGTCGATGATAAAACATTTACGTCTAAAATAGACTCCCTTTCATACCTATTGTCGAAATTTTTCCGAGATCATTCTTCAGACTACTATAAGAAGAAGATCTCGGAGGCTCGGCAAATGAAGAGCCGCTACTTGGTGCTTAACCGAGAGTTGGTGAATTATCAAGACAGGCTAGAGATGTTACAGTGGCCAATTTTTAGAAAAGGCCAGATGAGGGGTGGTGTTATTTTTGAAAAAGAGGACGAAAGGCATAGGCCTTTCAGGCGCTTGGCACAAAGAACAGTTGGTTCTCTTGATAATGAAGGCAGAGGGCTTGTTGGTGTCGAAGCAAGTTTTGAAGATTATTTGGCGGGTAAAAATGGTGAAGGACTCTTTCAAAGAGTGGCTGGTGGAAATTGGAAGCCGGTGAATGCTTCAACAGATGTTCGTCCAATTGATGGCTACGATGTTCACACTACTATAGACATAAACCTTCAGGATGTTGCACAAAATGCATTACTAAGAGCTGTTTCAACCTATGAGGCTGAGTACGGAGTGGTTGTTCTCATGGAGGTAAAAACTGGTGAGATTAAGGCTATTTCTAACCTTGAGAGAACGAGTTCTGGTGGCTATGCTGAATTGTATAATCATGCTGTAGGAACCAATAATGACCCTGGGTCCACTTTTAAGTTAGCTTCTATGCTAGCCTTACTCGAAGCTGGAAAAGTTGATTTGACTGATACTGTAGATACTGGTGAAGGTACAATTGAGTTTTTCGATAGAACATTAACTGATGTTAAGAATGGCGGTTACGGTAAGATTACTGTTCAGGAGGTTTTTGAGAAGTCTTCAAACGTAGGAATAGCAAAGCTTGTGGTTGATCATTTTGGCGATGATCCACAAGAATATGTAGATCTTATTAAGAGAACAGGTTATGGTAAGCCTCTCGGTTTTCAATTACTTGGTGAGGGAGAGCCGTTAATCAAAGGGCCTGATGATCCTGAGTGGTATGGTACAACATTGCCTTGGATGTCAGTAGGTTATGAGACTAATCTTACTCCGCTTCAAACTTTGGCTTTCTATAACGCTGTAGCCAACGATGGCAAAATGATTCAGCCAATTCTTATAAAGAGTATCAACAGGGCCAATAAGCCTGTTGAAACTTTCAAGGCCAAAGTGTTGAATAAGAAGATTGCGTCAGACGAGACACTCGAGAAATTGCGTCTAATGTTAGAGGGGGTTGTGGAAAGAGGAACTGCCAAAAACGTTAGAAACGAACACTATAAAATTGCTGGTAAAACGGGTACAGCTCAAAGGTTAGTGAATGGTCGTTACATGACTCAAAGCTATTATGCTTCGTTTGCGGGTTACTTCCCAGCTGAAGATCCTCTGTATTCATGCATAGTAGTTATCGATAACCCAAAGGGGTGGAATCGCTATGGAGGTGATGTTTCAGCTCCGGTGTTCAAAGAAATTGCAGACATGATCTATGCTCAGAATCTTGAGATTCACGATTCCTTTACTCCTGAATATACGGCTGCTAACAACGGGACGTTTCCTGTGATTCGTGCGGGAAGATTAGAGGAGTTGAATGAGCTTTGTAATCTTTTAGGTATTTCCAATCACCCTAACCAAGAGGCTGGTGAATGGGTGAGGAGCTCTGTAAATAACAATGCCATTACTTGGCGAAAAAATCATGAGGATACTGGCTTAGTTCCCGATGTGGAAGGTATGACTTTGCGCGATGCTATATACATCCTCGAGAATATTGGGTTGAAAGTTTCTATTTCTGGTAATGGACGTGTCAAAAGGCAGTCGTTAGGGCCAGGTGTTAGGGCTTCAAAAGGTCGGACTATAGAATTGGAGTTAGGGTAATGGCGGCATTAAAAGACATATTATATAAAGTGTCCTTACAGTCGGTTTCTGGTAATATGGAAACTGAAGTAACATCGCTTGCCTTCGACTCTAGAAAGGTACAAGACGGAACTGCTTTTGTAGCAGTTAAAGGCACGCAGGTAGATGGGCACGAGTTTATCTCTTCTTCCATTGAAAGTGGTGCTGTTGCCATTATTTGCGAAGAAATGCCTCAAGACCAACCTGAAGGAGTTGCCTTTATTCAGGTGCAAGATTCTTCAAAAGCGTTGGGCTTTATGGCTGCCAACTTCTACGGCAACCCATCAGAGAAATTAAAATTAGTTGGCGTAACAGGTACAAACGGTAAAACTACCTGTGTTACGCTATTACATCAGTTGTTCAGAGCTCTAGGGTATAATACAGGCCTCCTTTCAACTGTTGTCAACAAAATAAATGAAGAGGAGCTTCCGGCAACACACACCACTCCGGATGCTATCACTTTAAATGAAACCTTGGCACAGATGGTGTCTAAAGGCTGTACTCATTGTTTTATGGAATCAAGCTCCCACGCAATTGTGCAAAACAGAATTGCAGGACTTAAATATCAAGGAGCTGTCTTCACAAATCTTTCACACGAACACCTGGACTATCATAAAACATTCGATGAGTACATTAAAGCGAAGAAACTGCTGTTCGATAATTTACCAGCAGGTTCTTTCGCTTTAGTAAATTATGATGACAAACGAGGGCCAATCATGCTCCAGAATACAAAAGCATGGAAGCATAAGTTTGCCTTAAAGTCATTTGCCGATTATAAAGCCAAAATACTATCCAATACCCTTCAGGGCTTAGAACTAGATATTTCTGGTTACACGGTTTGGTTTAAGCTCATTGGCGATTTCAATGCATATAACCTCTTGGCGGTTTTTGGTACTGCAGTATTGCTGGGCGAGGAAGAAACAGAGGTTTTAGAGCAGCTTTCTAATTTGGATCCTGCACCTGGCAGGTTCGAACAAGTAATTACCAATACTGGAATTACCGCTTTGGTAGATTATGCTCATACGCCAGATGCACTGGAAAATGTGCTTTCAACCATAAAAGAATTCAGAACAGGCAATGAAACTGTCATTACAGTTGTAGGCTGTGGTGGGAATCGTGATAAAGACAAGCGACCAATCATGGCTAAGATTGCTTGCGATTTAAGCGATAAGGTAATTCTTACCTCCGATAACCCGCGTTTCGAAGAGCCTGGCGACATTCTGAAGGATATGCAGGCAGGAATAACGCCTTCCAACTTCAGAAAAACCTTAACTATCGAAGATAGAAGAGAGGCAATTAAGGCTGCTTGTGCTATGGCGCAGCCAAATGACATCATACTTGTGGCTGGAAAGGGTCATGAGACATATCAGGAAATTAAAGGAGTGAGAAATGACTTTGACGACCGAAAAGTATTGAGTGAAATGTTGAACCTAATACATAAGCCTAACTAAGCATGTTATACTACTTATTCGACTACTTAGATAGAGAATTTGACCTGATCGGAGCTGGTGTATTCCAGTATATCTCCTTCAGGGCGGGTATGGCTGTATTGGTCTCTTTACTTATCACTATCACTTTTGGGGAGTCTCTCATTACTATGCTTAGAAAGAAGCAAGTGGGGGAAACCATACGTGATTTAGGGCTCGAAGGTCAAATGCAGAAGAAGGGTACGCCAACTATGGGTGGGCTTATCATAATTGCGGCCATTGTAGTGCCTACTCTGTTGTTCGCCAAGCTGGAAAATATTTATGTCATTCTGCTTTTGGTAACCACCTTGGTTTTAGGAGCTATCGGCTTTTTAGATGATTACATCAAAGTATTTAAGAAGAACAAAGAAGGCCTTGCCGGAAGGTTCAAGGTAGTAGGTCAAGTTGCGGTAGGTTTAATTGTTGGAGCTACACTTTTCTTTAGCGAAGATGTAGTGGTGCGCGAATTCAGTGAAACGCCAACAGAAATTCAGGCTAGCGGAGATACTGTTATTAATTATGAAGATGTAAAGTCTACTACCACAACAATCCCTTTTGTTAAGAATAATGAGTTGGACTACAGCAAACTTAATCCAACAGAGAATGACCTGATTACGGCCGCTATTTACATTCTGATTGTGATCTTTTTTGTGACCGCCATTTCTAATGGAGCAAATATCACCGATGGAATCGATGGTTTGGCTGCTGGTACTTCAGCTATTATAGGATTGACGCTGGCTATACTGGCTTATATATCGGGTAACGCCATATTTTCTGAGTACTTGAATGTAATGTTCATTCCAAACTCAGGAGAGCTTGTAATCTTCTGTACTGCTTTTGTTGGAGCCTGTGTCGGTTTCTTGTGGTACAACTCTTATCCGGCTCAGGTCTTTATGGGAGATACCGGTAGTCTGTCATTAGGTGGAATTATAGCGGTTTTGGCCTTAGTGCTCAGAAAAGAACTTTTGATTCCTGTATTGTGCGGAATCTTCGTGATAGAAAACCTCTCTGTGATTTTGCAGGTGAGCTATTTCAAATACACTAAAAAGAAATATGGTGAAGGTAGAAGAATCTTCAAGATGTCTCCGCTTCACCATCATTACCAGAAAATGGAAATCCCAGAACCTAAAATCGTTACGCGATTCTGGATTGTGGGAATCCTGCTTGCAATTATTGCTTTGGCAACATTGAAACTGAGATAGGCTTGAAAAGAAAGTTGGTCATACTAGGTGCTGGAGAAAGCGGAATCGGAGCAGCCTTGCTTGGAAAAGCAAAGGGCTATGAGGTTTTCGTGTCTGACGCTGGGTCGATCAAAGAGCAATATCTCAAAGAGCTTCAGGATAATGGAATTGAGTTTGAGTCTGGGAAGCATACAACGGAAAAAGCACTACAGGCTGATCTTGTTGTAAAGAGTCCAGGTATACCGGAAAAGGCTGAGTTGATTCAAAAGCTTAGAGCTAACGGAAATCTGATCATTTCAGAAATCGAGTTCGCAGCGCAATTCACCAATGCCAAATTGATTGGTATTACTGGAACAAATGGTAAAACCACCACTGCAATGCTCACTTACCACATACTAAAAACTGGTGGGTTTAATGTTGGGCTGGCAGGAAATGTAGGGACAAGTTTTGCACGTCAGGTGCTGACTGAAAACTTTGATTGGTATGTGCTCGAACTGAGTAGCTTCCAGTTAGACGATTCCTACGAATTGAAATTAGAAATAGGAGTTCTATTGAATATCACTCCAGATCATCTGGATAGATATGACAATGACTTTCAAAAATATATCGCATCTAAGATGCGCATATTTCACCTTGTACACCTGGGACGTCATGCTGTTTATTGGCAGGATGACACCCAAATCGGGGAAGGCATTGCAAAAGCCACTTATGGCCTAAATGCACATCCCTTTTCGCTCAGCGGAGACGCTGCTGAGATAACTTATATACAAAATGATAGGTTGTTTTATGTCCCTAATGGTATTGAGGTATCTGCCCCCAGAGCAGATATCTCAATCAAGGGACTACACAATGCGTTGAATGCAGCCGCGGCCGGAAATGCAGCTTTGGTAGCTGGCGTTTCTCCAGAAGCTTTGTTGGAAGCTCTTAAGACTTTCAAAGGCGCTGAACATAGGCTAGAACCTGTTCGCGAACTCGATGGAGTAGAGTATATCAACGACTCTAAAGCAACCAATCTAGATTCAGTAAAGTATGCCCTAGATGCCTTCGATAGTCCTATTGTTTGGATAGCCGGAGGAGTTGATAAGGGAAATGAATATAGTCTGGTAAATCAATTGGTGCAGGATAAAGTGAAAGCGCTGATCTGCTTGGGAAAAGATAATTCCAAGCTCATCACTTCTTTCGAAAACCTGGTGCCAACAGTAAAATCTACTGACGATTTAATTCAGGCAGTACGCTGGGCAAAAGAACTTGCCGAGCCAGGAGATGTAGTATTGCTCTCTCCAGCTTGCGCCAGTTTCGATTTGTTCCAGAATTATGTGGATAGAGGAAAACAGTTTAAGAAAGCTGTTCTAGATCTCTGATTACTAGGCACCCCTTTAGGGGTCGGGGGTAACCCCTCTGTCCCGAAGCTTCGGGACTCCCCTAAGAGGGGAGAAATTAGATTCCGATCGATTGGTTGGAATTTGAAAAGAAGAACCCTCATCGTAAAGATGAGACCAAAAACATAAACGAAACCCAATTCCCCTTTAGCAGGGGGATACAAGGGGGAAAGTAGAATGCTAGACAAAGTAAAAAGTTGGACAGATAAAAACATTGAGGGTGACCCAGTCATCTGGCTGGTGGTTATTTGCCTTTCTGTTTTTGGTATTCTAGTAGTTTATTCGGCTACAGGCTCATTAGCCTACAGAGCAGGGGTGAACACTGAAATGTATTTGGTAAGACATGCCGTTATGGTTGGTCTTTCCTTATTCGTGATGTGGATTGCCCACAAGATTGATTATAGATATTATTCAAAGCTTACTCGTTATGCTTTGCTTTTGGCTGTTCCGCTTTTACTCTATGCTTGGCTAAAAGGGGAGAGTCATAATGGAGCTTCTAGATGGATTCAATTACCATTCATTGGATTACAATTTCAACCGTCTGACTTAGCAAAATTAGCATTGATTGCGGCCTTGGCTACCATGTTGGCCAAACGCCAGCAAAAGATAGATGACTTTAAAGAATCTTTAATTCCAATGTTGGCTTGGTGTGGGGGTATCTGTGCCCTCATCGCCATGACCAATATCTCTACCGCGGTGTTGCTTTTTGCAACCTGTATGCTTTTGCTTTTCATTGGTCGTGTACCAGTGAAATACCTCGCTATGCTTTTAGTAGTGGGTGTTTTTGCCGGGTTAATAGCAATGAAGGTTGGTCAACGTGGAGCTACGGCTTTGAGCAGGGTTGAATCGTTCATTAATCCTACGGAAGTGCCTTATCAGGCTAAAGTAGCCAACATGGCTATTGCTACAGGAGGTGTTTTTGGGAATGGTCCCGGTGGTAGTGTTCAGAGGAACTTCTTGCCAGAGGCTTATTCAGATTTTGCTTACGCTATTATCATCGAAGAGTATGGCTTGGTAGGAGGTGTCTTTGTACTCTTCCTCTACTTGGTTTTGCTCTACAGAGGTATGCGAGTAGTGGCAAACAGTGATAGGGCTTTTGGCGGCTTGCTTTCGGCAGGGCTCACCTTTGCTATTGTGATTCAAGCTTTGGTAAACATTGGCGTTGTGGTAGGTCTTGGTCCTGTTACGGGGCAAACGCTTCCGCTGATAAGTATGGGAGGAACTTCCCTACTATTCACTGGCCTTTCTCTGGGAATTATCCTCAGTGTGAGCCGTGGAGAACAAGAAGATTATTCGGCCATGAATGGCGAAGTGAAAAATAAATTAAGAACAGCTTAATCATCGAAAAGAAAGAACCATATCGATTGATCATTAGCGGTGGAGGCACCGGAGGACATGTGTATCCTGCCATAGCCATTGCCAACGCGTTTAAAGCTCGCTTCGAAGATGCCGAGATTTTGTTCGTTGGGGCGAAGGGTAAAATGGAGATGCAGAAAGTGCCCGAGGCTGGTTACACCATTAAGGGACTTTGGATCAGTGGTCTTCAGCGTAAGCTGACTTTAGACAATCTTTCTTTTCCATTTAAGGTGCTCGACAGTCTGATGAAGAGTAAAAAAATCATCAGAAGGTTTAAGCCACATGCGGCTGTTGGGGTTGGGGGCTACGCCTCTGGTCCATTATTGAGAATGGCCGTAAAGAATAAGGTGCCTGCCATAGTACAGGAACAAAATTCTTACGCTGGTCTAACCAATAAAATGTTGGCAAAGAAGGTCCAAAAGATATGTGTGGCATATCCAAATATGGATCGATTCTTTCCTGCTGAAAAGGTGGTTTTAACGGGTAATCCTGTTAGAAAAGATATAACCGAGTTAGCCGATAAAAGAGCTACTGCTGCTACACACTTTGGTCTGAATCCAGATTTACCAGTACTAATGGTATTAGGAGGAAGTCTTGGGGCGAGAACATTGAATGACAGTATGATTCAGAATATTGAGAAGCTAATAGATTCTAATGTTCAGGTGCTGTGGCAATGTGGTAAGTTCTACCACACAGAAATGCAGGAAAAACTTGCTAAGGTGGTTAACAATGGTTCTGTTAAGCTTTTTGAGTTTCTCAAAGAAATGGACTTGGCTTATGCTGTGGCCGATGTGGTGATTAGCAGAGCTGGAGCATTATCGGTTTCTGAATTAAGTATAGCTGGCAAGCCGACCATTTTTGTGCCTTCACCCAATGTCTCGGAAGACCACCAGACTAAGAATGCACAGGCCATGGTAGAAAGCAATGCCGCTGTCTTGGTAAAAGATACTGAGGCAAGGGGATCGCTTATTGACAGAGCTATTGAGTTGCTAAAAGATGAAGAGAAGAAAGCTCAATTGAGCTCTAACATAAAGGCTATGGCCAAGCCAAATGCGGCCAATGAAATTGTAGATGAAATATTGAAACTCATCGCGTGAATTTAGAAAAGATACATAGCGTCTATTTTGTCGGTATCGGTGGTATCGGTATGAGTGCTTTGGCCCGTTGGTTCAAGCACAATGGCAAGCGTGTGTCTGGTTATGATCGCACCCAAACTGAGTTAACCAATCGATTGGCTCAGGAAGGAATTGAGGTTCACTTTACAGATAATATCGACCTGATAGATGATCAGGTAAAAGCAAATCCTGAAGGTAGTTTGGTCATTTTCACTCCAGCTATTCCTAAAGATCATTCAGAGTTGAATTGGTTGAAGGATAATGGTTTTGAAGTGCTGAAGAGGTCGCAAGTTTTGGGAATTATTACCCAGAATATGCGAAGCGTTGCTGTGGCAGGTACTCATGGAAAGACTACTACTTCATCTATGGTTGTACACTTGCTCAAAGCATCTGGCTTCGATGTGGCGGGCTTCCTTGGTGGAATCAGTGCCAACTACGATACCAACATGATCCTCAACGAAAGCAGTGAGGCTATCGCAGTGATTGAAGCTGATGAATTCGACAGATCATTCCTGACACTTCATCCTGAATGGGCGGTGGTGACGGCAGCAGATGCAGATCATTTAGATATCTATGGTCATAAGGATGCATTGAAAGACTCTTTTAAGGATTTCATCAAAAAGATCAAGAAAGAAGGTAAGCTCTTCGTGAAGAATGAATTGGCTACCGAATTGATTTCTGATGATGAGCTGAACTATGAAGGTTACGCCTTGACGGATGCTTCAATAACTGCTGAAAATATTCGCTTTGAAGATGCCGCTTTCATCTTCGATTATAAGAATGGAGCACAAACTATTGAAGGGATAAGACTGAATGTTCCAGGCTACCACAACGTGGAGAATATGCTTGCGGCTATTTCAGTAAGCCGTCATCTAGGAGCAGATGATACTTCCATTAAAGCTGGAGTAGAAAGCTACCGAGGAGTAAAAAGGAGATTTGAGTTCATCATCAAAAGAGATGACTTGGTGTTCATAGATGACTATGCGCATCATCCAGTTGAAATTACAGCATTGCTCAAGTCTGTGAAAGACTTGTTTGCAGGGAGGAAAGTGACTGCTGTTTTTCAGCCACACCTTTTCAGCAGAACTAGAGATTTTGCTCAAGAATTTTCTGAAAGTCTGTCTTTGGCCGATGAAGTGATTTTGCTGGATATATATCCTGCAAGGGAACTTCCAATTAAAGGAGTGAATTCAGAGATGCTAATGGAAGGCATCAGCTGTGAAAAGAAAATGATTTCAAGCAAAGAAAGCTTGATAGATAATATAAAAGCATGGCAGCCTGAGGTGCTATTAACCGTGGGTGCTGGCGACATAGACAAATTAGTTCAACCAATAAAAAATGCATTGTCATGAAGAATAGAGATACTGTTTTGAGAGTGCTAGGCATTGTTGTAGGGTGCTTCATTTTGGTGGTTTTAGCAAGCTCTGTGAAGAACAGAGACATGGGGTATCACATGGAAGATATCGATGTGGAGATAGAAAATGCCTATGAGAACTTCTTTGTAGATGCAGAGGATGTAATGGCGCTTATTATGCAAGATGAGAGCGATTCAATTCTTGGAGACGGCTTTAATGCAGTCAGTTTAAAGGCCGTTGAACAACGAATCAAGTCGCACAGCTTTGTAAAGGATGCCGAGGTTTACAGAGACCTGAAAGGTCATTTGGTAGTAAAGGCAAGACAGAATAAGCCTGTGGCTCGACTCATTTCTAACAATGGTAGAAATGCATACATAGGAGAAGATGGAGACATTCTTCCGGTGTCGCCTAAATATACTGCTCGAGTACCGGTTGTTACTGGGCGTTATACGGAGCAATTGATGGGTTTAGGCGAAGTGGCAGAAGATGAATATGCTTCGAAAGTATTTGAACTCATCAATTACATCAATGAGCATAAGTTTTGGGCCATGCAGATTGGTCAGATAGATATTAATAGTAAAGGTAAAGTAGTAATGTACCCACAGGTGGGAGATCAGAGACTGGAGTTTGGTTATGCTGAAGATTTGGAGAGGAAGTTTAAGAAGTTAGAGATATTCTTCAAGCAGATAATGCCAAGCAAAGGATGGAACATCTATGAGAGGGTAAATGTAGAATATAAGGATCAGATAATTTGTGAATAACAACGCCATGCAACACAATAAAATAGTAGTAGGACTAGACATAGGGACAACAAAGATTTGTGCCATTGTCGGTACCAAGAATGAGTACGGGAAGCTCGAAGTCTTGGGAATGGGAAAAGCTGTTTCAGACGGGGTAATCCGTGGAATAGTAACCAACATCGACAAAACCATCATTGCCATAGAAAAGGCCATTGCAGAGGCCGGTGAGCAATCTGGTATTGAAATTAATGTGGTGAACGTAGGTATTGCTGGGCAGCACATTAAGAGCTCAGTACACCACGGAAGCATTACCAGAGATAGGGTAGATGATGAGATTACCGTTGAAGATATTAGCAGGCTAACCAACGATATTCATAAAATAGTAATGCCTCCGGGCTGTGAAATTATTCACGTAATGCCACAAGACTACATTGTAGACTATGAAGATGGCATTAAAGATCCTGTAGGTATGTCTGGTGTTAAGTTAGAGGCAGATTTCCATGTAATTACTGCTCAGACTAACGCTATTAGAAATATAAATAAGTGTGTTAAGCGTGGTGGCTTAGAAATAGAACATCTCATTTTAGAACCATTGGCATCTAGCCTTTCGGTACTAAGTGATGAAGAAAAAGAGGCTGGTGTTTGCCTTGTGGATATTGGTGGTGGTACTACTGACATCGCTATTTTCCACGATAATATTATTCGTCATACTGCGGTAATTCCTTTCGGTGGAAACATAATAACTACCGACATCAAGGAAGGCCTTAAGGTGATGCAGAATCAGGCGGAATTGTTGAAAACCAAATTTGGTAAAGCTATTGCCGAAGAGGCCAATCCAAACGAGATTGTGTCTATCCCAGGCTTGAGAAACAGACCGCCAAAAGAGATTTCTATCCGTAATCTGGCCCACATAATTGAGGCTAGAATGGAGGAAATTATTGAGTTGGTACATGCTGAAATCATTACTTCAGGCTATGCCAATAAGTTAGCCGGAGGTATTGTAATTACCGGTGGTGGTTCTATGCTGGCTTATGTGCAGCAACTGTTCGAATACATGACAGGAATGGATGCGAGAATAGGCTACCCTAACGAACACTTGGGCAAATCTAAAATTGAAGCTATTAAAAGTCCAATGTATGCTACAACGGTAGGTTTGGTCCTTTCAGGCTTTAGAGCTTTAGATGAGCGCGAAAATCGCTATAACGAAACTAAAGCTTCAGGCATGGGAGTTAAAAAAGAGTTCAAAGGACAGAAAAAAGGAGCTGAGTTTTTCAGCAAACTGATAGACAAAACCAAAGGCCTTTTGATGGATGATTTCCATGATAAAGGAGAGTACTAGCACGAAGCTAGGAGCATGAGGCGGGAAGCAAATGGCTTCCTTATAAACTTGAAATTAGATCACACACAAAATGAGCTTTAGGTTTGAGCGAATGAAAATTTGGATAGAAGCGATGGACTTAGGTGAGGAGATTAATACTCTTTCTTATAAGTTCCCTGATCGGGAAAAGTTCAATCTCTCTAGTCAGATTACAAGAGCGATAGATTCAGTTGCTCTGAATATTTCAGAGGGATCGATTGGTCAATCAGACGCTGAGTTCAGTAGGTTTTTAGGTTACTCTGTAAGATCGATTGCAGAGGTTGTGACTTGTCTTTATAAAGCAAGGAACAGGAGTTATTTAACTGAGGATGAATTTACAGTCAATTATGACAGGTGTTTCAACCTCTTGAACATGATAGTAGGATTTAGAAAAAGATTAAAATAACTGCTGTGAGCTTCAAGCTTCAAGCTTCTGGCTCCCAGCTCAAAACATAACGACATGGCAGATTCATATATGTTTGAACTTCCAAAGCACCACAAATCAATCATTAAAGTGATTGGTGTTGGCGGTGGCGGAAGCAACGCAGTAAACCACATGTATAATCAAGGGATTAAAGATGTGGAATTCGTAGTGTGCAATACAGATGCGCAGGCTTTAAAAAGTAGTCCGGTTCCTAACCGACTGCAATTGGGAATGGGCCTTACCGAAGGACTCGGTGCGGGTGCTAATCCTGAAATTGGTAAAAACGCAGCAATAGAAAGTAAGGAAGAGATTAGAACCATGCTTTCTGACGATACCAAAATGGTATTCATAACAGCCGGAATGGGTGGAGGTACTGGTACTGGTGCGGCTCCTATCATTGCTAAAATTGCGAGAGATATGGATTTGCTTACAGTAGGTATTGTAACTGCTCCTTTCAGTTTTGAAGGAAAGAAAAAGACAAATGCTGCAAATCAAGGAATCGCGGAGCTCAAGGAGAATTGCGATACGGTGCTCGTTATCCTCAATGATAAATTGAGAGAGGTGCACGGTAATCTTCCGATTAGTAAAGCCTTTGGTGAAGCAGATAACATCTTAACCACTGCAGCAAAAGGTATTGCCGAAATAATCACGGTGCCTGGTTATGTGAATGTGGACTTTATGGATGTTCAGACGGTAATGAAAGGAGCTGGAGCAGCAGTAATGGGCTCAGCAACTGCCGATGGTGAGGGCAGAGCACTTCGCGCAGCCGAGATGGCCATTTCTTCTCCGTTACTGAACAACAAAGATATTAACGGAGCAACCAAGATTCTTCTTTCCATTATTTCTGGAGAAGAAGCAGAGTTGCAAATGGATGAACTAACCGATATTACGGAATACATTCAGGAGAAAGCTGGTGATGATGCTGAGGTGATCTTCGGGCATGGTATCGATGCTAACCACGGTCAGAACATCAGTGTAACTGTAATCGCTACGGGGTTCGAATCTCCAGAGTTGAAAACACGTCCGAGTGAGGCAACAAAAAAGGTGATTGATCTCGAGAGTAATCGAGAGATCGACATGAGGCCTGAAAACAACTTTACCACTCCACAGCCACAGTCTCAGACTACTCTTTTCGAGGCTCCAAAAGAAACGCCTAAAGAAGAGTCTCGTCCAGAAGTGAATACGCAAGAAGATGAGGATGAAAACGAATTACCAGCAGGCTATTCATTCTTAGCCAAGTTGGCCAGAAAGTATGAGATTGAAGAGTACTCATCTAATGCTGATAGAGAAGATGAGGCTGAAGAGAGAAGCAGGTCTTTAGATAATGATTTCTATGAAGACAGGAATAAGAACTTCTTAGAAATGAAACGTCAGAAGCTTCAAGAGCAGGCACGTTTGAGAGAAGAAAGGCTCAGAGGTTCTTCTAATTATGGTATGAATAACGATGATTTTAAGGAGAAACTAGAAGTTCCTGCTTACCAAAGAAGACAAGTGCGTTTGAGTGAAAACTCTCCATCTTCTGAGAGAAATATTTCAAGATATAACCTAAATGATGACGATGAGATTATGGGGGACAATAAATTCCTTCATGACAATGTCGATTAAGGATATCCATTTTTTTAGCTTGATCAACGGTTAAAGTTGAGACATGTGAACAAGGACAGCCTACTGCCATGGGCTGTCTTTTTTGGTTGATAGAATTTTTCTGTAAGGCTTCCAGTCCTTAAAGGTTAGAAGCCTTACTTCTTTTAGTGCTGATAAAAACTGGTCATTGTCTGAGTCGAAAAAGCTACTAGACGAGTGCGAGCTGAAAATTATTTAGAAATATTCTAAATAATTTTCTGTGAGAATAATCCTTTTCTACTTTTGTGACCGTTGGAAAAGAAGCTCAATTCAAATCATCAATCGAAGACCGTTTCTCTGGTGGTAACTAGCATCGTGTTGGCGTCTGTCGGAGCCTTGCTTGAGTTAATTCTCATTGAGCATTATGAAGGCACAAACCAACTGATACCAATAATATCAATAGGGTCGGCTCTCTTTCTTTTTATTATTCTACTCCTCAATAATACCATAGCTATTAGGAAGATTTTCAGCGTTGTGTTGTGTATTTGTGCTGTAGCTGGAGTCCTCGGAGTTTATTTTCACTTAGACTCAAATTTCCAGTTTGAAAAAGAGATGAGGCCAAATGACTCTGGGGGAGACTTGTTTTGGGCTAGCTTTTCAGGAGCCCTGCCAGCCTTAGCTCCAATGAGCATGTTGGTCTTTACACTATTAGGATTTATTTACTTATCAATCATAAATAACGAGAATGAAACAAAATAAAATTTCCATTCTATTCTTGGCCTTAGCCCTAATTGGTCTAGTGTCATGTGATAATGCTAAAAGCAATGAAGAGTCTACCGATGCTGTTAGTACAGAGTCAGAATCAAAAGTAGCTCCAAGTGTAGTGTTGAATGCTAATTTGGCTAGTGAAGAAGAACTCACTCAGATTGGTTTAACAGCAGATATGATTCAGCAGGTTATGGAAAATCGTCCATTCATTACCATGAATGACTTTGATGCTCTAGTGCCGGCAGACATGAACAAAGAAGAGCTTTACAAAAGCATTTTTGTTCCTTTTAACTTGAATACAACTGCTGAAGGAGATTTCAAGATGATTCCAGGTGTTGGAGATAAAATGGCTCATGAGTTCGAAGAATACAGACCATATACTTCTATTGCACAATTTAGAAGAGAGATTGGCAAGTATGTAGACGATGCGGAAGTGAAGAGGTACGAAAACTACGTGTTTGTACCAGTTGAGTTAAACTCTGCTTCTGAAGATGATATAAAGGCGCTTCCTGGCTTAAGCGATAAAATGGTTCATGAATTTCTTGAGTATAGACCTTACGATAATATGGATAGGTTCTACAAAGAAATCGGCAAGTATGTAGATGAGAAAGAATTGGACAGATTGGCAAGGTTAGTTTATATAAATAACTAATAAACTACTTGCCTTCTCATTGAATGAGACTGCCTCAAGTGCTGCTATTTTCGTCTTTCCCAGCTTGACTGGGAATCCCTATCGGTGTTTAGAGTCTTTTTTGACTTTAACGGGCTGTAGTTGAGAATAACGATTAGCTTTTGGGGCAGTCTCCTTTTTTAAAACGCCACCAATTTTTCTGCTTGTTGATGTAGGAGAGTGTTGTACAACGGCTGGGTAATTTTCTCTCCGTCCCAATGTTGCTCAATGCCTGCAAGCTTAGGTTTTAAAGCAAGAATATTCATACCAAGGTAGTTAAGTATGTCGGTTAAGTGAGACATGGCCATTACACTACCTTGTACGCCAGAAGAAACCCCAATTAAGGCTCCTTTTTTATCTCTAACCCCTTCAGGATATTTCAATCCATCTAAAAAAGCCTTTAGCACACCTGGGAAAGAACCGTTGTATTCAGGAACTATAAAAACAATCTTTTCCGAAGCCTGAACCTTTTCTCGAATAGCATTGAATGACTCGTTGTTGCCGTTGTTTTCATATAACGCATTACACAAGAAATCTTCGGGTAAGTCCACCAAATCTACTATTTGACAGGCACTGTCGGTTTTGGTATCTAAAATCGATTTATAGTAATGAGCGATTTTGGTGCTCATTGAATTCTTTCTGTTGGTTCCAACTACTATACTAATCATGCTTTTTCTTATGCTACAAACTTAAAGGCATTCAGTTAATTGACCGAGTTTCGGTGGCTCTAAATCTATTTGTATCTATTGGTAAAATTAAATTGAGCTAAAAAGTTCAGCCTAACTAGTAAATCTTCCATCATTCATTCGGCCAGAGTTGACTTATAGAGGCAAAGGATCATCAGATATTGAAATCTGATTATTTGTAGTTTTTCAGCTACTTGATAAAAAATAAGCCACTAAATTCACGACATGACTTATACAGAGAAAGTTCAAGAATCAGTTCAGTTCATTCAATCTAAAACTGACGTTGTGCCTCAGTTTGGAATTATTCTGGGCACAGGGTTGGGTGCCTTGGTCGATGAAATTAATGTCACTTCTGAAATTGGCTATGACGAGATTCCTCATTTTCCGGTGTCTACGGTAGAGAGCCATCATGGTAAGCTCATTTTTGGAGAACTTTCAGGAAAGAAGGTAGTAGCAATGCAAGGCCGATTCCATTATTATGAAGGCTACAACATGAAGGAAGTTACTTTCCCCGTACGAGTTATGAAGTTACTGGGCATCGAGAAGCTCTTTATTTCAAACGCTGCTGGGGGAGTCAACCTGAATTATCAAGTGGCCGATCTGATGATTATTGAAGACCATATAGATCTAACCAAAGAGAACCCGTTGACAGGCAAAAACCTTGATGAGTTTGGTGGGCGCTTCCCAGACATGAGCGAGCCTTATGAGCGCAAGATGATCGATGAGGCACTAGAGATTGCCAAAGCTAATAACATCCGTTGTCACGAAGGAGTGTATGCCGGAGTAAGCGGTCCGAACCTAGAAACCAGAGCTGAGTACAGATTCATTGGTAGAATTGGTGGCGATGCAGTAGGCATGTCTACCATTCCAGAAGTGATTGTGGCTCGGCATATGGACTTGCCAGTGTTTGCGGTGTCAGCCATCACAGATCTCTGCGATCCAGATAACCTCGAGAAAGCAGAAATAGCCAATATTCTTGCAGCAGCCTTCAAAGCAGAGAAGGGAATGACTAAGATTATAAAGGAATTAATCAGTAAGCAGTAGGTCTGATTACCTCTTTGATGTGTCTTTCAAATCGGCTAGACATATTTATTGAAAGGTTCTTTAGGTTAATAATATCAAATTAGATGCAGTGGGTGATTGTGGCTGGAGCTATTTATGGAGTAGTTCAGCAAATCTCAATTTACTTAATTGCAAATCTTGGCGTATATGTACTTGTACACCACCCACTGCCTAATTTATTTATACATTTTAAGCCTAATTATGTCTACCTCAAGACGTGTCACTTTACTTTCTAATAGTTGGATTTGCTCACTCAGGGCTTGAACCTTTTGTAATAATTCAGCTTCGTCCAACATCATCAATTCATTTTCATTTTTATTGTAAATGGTTCTTTTTACATCTGTAAAGTCATGATTAATTGCTTGGCCTATTCTGATAAGCTTACTTTTCTTAAGGTCTTCACCTTCTTTTATCCAATTATATAGTGTGTTTCTGTTGATGCCAATTTTGTCAGCAATGCTTGTAATAGATTGCCCGCTTTTGTCTATTGCTTCTTGTATAAAATTGTAATTCATAACTATACTATACTAGTAAGTGATTCAAAATAATGAACAAAAAATAACAAATGCGAATATTAAATGAGCATAAATGATTTTTAGTGTCAATTATTGTTTCAGTACAAGTGGGATTTGGTGTTTCAGTTAGTACTAGTTTGCTGATAAACGAATGGAGCTAGGACATTTATTAAATAGAAGTCGGAAAAGGATTTGATCGCTCGCATCTGAGCATGACTGTTATTGAGGTTTTTGTGGAAGGCACGCTGGTCTCTAGTGTCTCGCTAAGTCCGCAGCGATTAGTCGAGTCGAGGTGCTTCAACTAGTAGTCACAAGGATTATAGCAGTTGTCTTAGATTGTTTTGCCAGATGCTCTCTCGTCTATGTCATTCTGAGTGCAGCGAAGAATCTTATACTTGAATAGAGGCGCTTAGCAAAGGGTAATAAGATGTTTCCCCCGATACTTTGGGGCCTCAACATGACTGTTACCGAGGTGTTTGTTCAAGGCCTTGGTGTTTAGTTGAAGCGAGACGCTTCAACTAGGAGGGGATTCGTCAGACCACTCAAAGTGGTCAGACGAATAAGTTTGGGGCACTACAAAAAAACTTTCCAGTCTTTAGCATCCTGCTAGTCTATCCCTAAATCTCCAGGCTATTTAACTAGTGCAGACCTAATCAATAGACTAGCTTGCTTGTTTCTGGTACTTTTCCGTTATCTAGAATAGGCCTTTGATTTTTATTATTATTTAGATCGATTAAAAATAAGTTAACCTAATGCTTGTTAGCCTGAGTGCTCTGTTATACTTTTGCGCACTGTTTAAAATGAATCCAAATAAAAATAGAAAACAAAAGATGACCAGAAATTATCCCTTGGCTGTTTTACTCCTTGTTTTAGCATTATTCTCTTGTGATGATAATGAAGGTTTACCAGAAGTTGAAGCTCCTTCGAGTTACTCCTTCGAGAGAAACTCACAAAGCACAGTTTCTTTCTCGGGACAGACAACTAGAATAAAAATGGCAGAAGAATTGAATTCGGCCTTTTTGGATTTTGACAATACAACAGAGGCGCTTTTGCTAGAAATGTTTAGGAATGATGATGGACAAGGCGGAGATGTCAGTCCTTTTGAAGATGCCGACTTGAATAGCGCTACCAAAAGCATCAAAAGTAAAGTAGCCGCTTCTCAAGATCTATTTGCTGCAAATACCACAGAGTCGTCTCAAATTAAGGCTCAGTTCGAAAGCTGGATTGCAGGTCAAATCAATGAGATTTACCCAAATAGAAACCAACTGGCTACTGCTGGTAATGCAGGTCAATTGGCCGATGGAACCTCTACCAGATACGTAAATGCTAAGGGTTTGGAGTACAACCAAGCCTTCACCAAATCTTTGATCGGTGGCCTTATGCTAGATCAGTTGGTGAATAACTACTTGAGTACAGCTGTGCTAGATGCCGCTTCTAACAAAGAAGATAATAATGCTGGTGTTTTGGCAGACGGAAAAAACTATACCACTATGGAACATAAGTGGGATGAGGCTTATGGTTACCTTTTCGGTAATGCGGCCAACACAGCAAGTCCTTTGACAGAACTTGGTAGCTCAGATAGCTACCTTAATAAATACCTAGGAAGGGTAGAAGGCGATGCTGATTTCGCAGGTGTAGCCCAAGAAGTATTTGACGCTTTGATATTAGGCAGGGCTGCAATTGTTGCTCAACAATATGAAGTGAGAGATGCACAAGCTGACATCATCAAGCAAAAACTTTCTGAGATAATAGCTATTAGAGCAGTTTACTATCTGCAACAAGGAAAAATAGCCTTGGAGAACCAGCAATATGGTACTGCCTTCCACGATTTATCTGAAGGCTTTGGCTTCATTTACAGCTTACGTTTTACGCATAACCCGATTGCTGGAGATAGCTTCTTTAGCCGTGAAGAAGTTGATCAAATGATCGATGACCTGTACGGTTCAACCAATGGATTCTGGGATGTGGACGCTACCACTTTAGACGCTATTTCGGCCAGTATAGCCGCTAAGTTCGACTTTACTGTAGCTGAGGCAGGTAACTAATTGCCGAACAAAATCTCTGAACAAACCAATTTGTTGTAATGAGGAAAATTGTAAGTCTGTTTTTATCTTTTGCGCTGATCATGGCCTGCTCATCGTCTGATGGAGAGCCTACAGAAGTGGCAGATAACTTCGATAGAAGCGCTATGCTTGTCAATTGGGCAGATAACATTATCATACCCTCTTATGAAGCCTATGCTTCTGCCGTGGCAGATATGAAGGCTTCTACCGATGCATTCACTACGCAGCCAAGTCTTACAACCTTAGGAGAACTTAGGAATAACTGGCTTCAAGCTTACACTGCATTTCAAAGCGTTTCAATGTTTGAAATTGGTCCAGCAGAATCGGTTAGCCTCCGAAATTACACCAACATTTACCCTACAGATGCTGCGGAAATAGAGAGTTTTGTAGCTTCTGGAGACTATAATCTCACTTTACCCAGCACTATAGATGCTCAGGGATTTCCTGCGTTAGACTACCTCTTATTTGGTACGGCCGATACAGATGCGGAGATTTTGGTTAAGCTAAGTTCTGACAGTTATTCAACTTACCTGAGTAGCTTAGTAGATAGAATAGAGACTCTATCAAGCCAAGTATTGAGTGAGTGGAAAGGCAGCTATAGAGACACATTTGTGTCGAATAGTGGCTCTACTGCCAGTAGTTCAGTAAACAAGTTGGTCAATGACTTCTTGTTCTACTATGAGAAAAGCTTAAGGGCTGGAAAAATTGGAATTCCGTCAGGTGTATTTTCTAGTACTCCTTTGAGCGACAGAGTTGAAGGGCTTTACAGCAAAGAATACTCGAAAGGCTTATTCAATGCTTCACTGAATGCCACCATTAACTTCTTCAAAGGAAAACACTTTGAATCGGAGTCAACTGGCGAGAGCTTAGAGCAGTACTTAAGGTATTTGAGCGAACTAAACAGCACAGAAGATTTGAGTGTAGCGATCATCAATCAGTTTGAAGCTGCAAAAAGCGCGGTATCTCAGCTCAATGATAACTTCTACTTTCAAGTGGAAAGTGATAATTCTAAAATGCTTCAGGCATATGATGAGTTACAGAAAAATGTGATTCTGATGAAGGTAGATATGTTTCAAAAATTGAACATACGCATCGATTATGTAGATGCAGACGGTGACTGATGAGGTCTGGACTGAAGACATATTTTAATCAAAATACAGAGGCTGCCCCATTGGCAGTCTTTCGTATTTTCTTTGGGTTGATGATGTTCTTCAGTATCGTCAGGTTTTGGGCGAATGGATGGATCGACAAGCTATACATTCAACCTAAATTCTTCTTCTCCTACTATGGTTTCGAATGGGTGAAACCGCTTGGCTTATGGACCTACGGTCTGTTTGTGATTTGTGCACTTTCTGCATTGGCAGTGGCCTTCGGCTATCGCTATAAATGGGCAATAATCAGCTTCTTTATCAGCTTTACTTACATAGAGCTGATGGACAAAACCACTTACCTAAATCACTACTATTTCATCAGCCTGCTTAGTTTTCTGATGATGTTTCTGCCAGCCAATAGTTACTTTTCTTATGATGCTTTTAAGCGCAGCGAAGTCCGTCATCAATTGATCCCCAGATGGACAATTGATAGCATAAAGCTACTTCTAGGGATAGTTTATTTCTATGCTGGTCTGGCAAAGCTCAATTCAGATTGGCTTATTAATGCCATGCCACTAAAAATATGGCTGCCAGGCAGGTATGACCTTCCATTGTTGGGCGATTTACTACAGCAAGAATGGGTTCATTACGGTTTTTCATGGGCTGGTGCAGCTTATGATTTGGCCATTCCTTTTCTACTGCTTTACAGAAAAACCAGACCCTTCGCCTTTGTTCTGGTGGTTGTCTTTCACGTGCTTACACGGGTGCTGTTTCCAATCGGCATGTTCCCTTATATAATGATTGTGAGTTCGTTAATATTCTTCGATGCTTCGATTCATCAGAGAATATTGTCGATCGTTTCAAGGTGGGCTAAAATACCATTCAACCACTTCGCGAATGGAAATAGCTTGAACCAAAAAACTTGGGATGGCAGAGGCTTCAAGAGAAAGTTGATTGTCGGTTTTTTCGCTCTGCAATTGCTGTTGCCGTTCAGGCATTATCTCTACCCTGGAGAATTGTTTTGGACGGAAGAGGGTTTCCGGTTTTCATGGCGTGTAATGCTCATGGAAAAGGCTGGCTATGCCAACTTCAAAGTAGTGAATAAGTCGACAGGGGAGCGATTCTATGTCGATAATACTGATTTTCTTACCTCATTTCAGGAGAAACAAATGTCCTTTCAGCCCGATTTCATTCTGGAATATGCTCACTATCTGAAGGAGCACTTTGAAAGTCAGGGGCATAAAAATATAGGAGTGTATGTTGAAAGTTATGTGGCGCTCAATGGGCGCAGAAGCCAGCCATACATCAACCCAGAAATAGACCTCACACTTCAGAAAGAATCATTTAAACATAAAAACTGGATACTTCCATTTAACGATGAGATTAAAGGTCTTTAGTTTAGTGCTGCTAGCTACATTGGCTAACTGTGCTTTTGCTCAAATAAGAATTACAGGAAAAGTAACAGATGCCAATACTGGTGAAATAATAGACCGAGCGGAAGTTTATAATAAGCTGACTGCGGAAATCAGCAGGGTAGATGCGAATGGGCGCTACCAAATGACGGTGGACTCCGCAGGTACTTACCCTATTGTAGCCTTTGCCTTTGGTTACGCTGTGAATGACACCCTAGTGGTTGTCGATAGTGATCTTACCCTAGACTTCGGCATGAAAGAAATTTCCAACGACCTATCGGAAGTAGAAATAGTTCAGGAGAGGGAAGAGGTATTTAACATTAGTCGCCTGCGACCTGTAGAGGGAACAGCCATTTATGCTGGTAAGAAATCTGAGGTGGTTTTGTTGAATGGTATGGTGGGTAATCTTGCCTCCAATAATGCTAGGCAGGTTTATGCTCAAGTGGTAGGGCTAAATATTTACGATAGTGAAGCGGCAGGTTTGCAGCTGAGTATTGGAGGTAGAGGACTAGATCCTAATCGGACTTCTAATTTCAACACACGTCAAAATGGATATGATATTAGTGCCGATGTGCTCGGATATCCTGAAAGTTATTATACGCCTCCAGCAGAGGCTTTGGAGGAAATTCAGGTGATTAGAGGGGCGGCTTCTTTGCAATACGGAACTCAATTTGGTGGACTCATCAATTTTAAAATGAAGAAGCCTAATCCTGATAAGCCTCTGGAGTGGGTAAGCCGACAAACCTTGGGGTCTTTCGGGCTGTTCACCTCTTTCAATAGTTTAAGCGGAACCAAAGACCGATGGAGCTATTACACTTACTTTAATTATAAACAGGGAGATGGTTTTCGACCTAATTCCGAATTTGAATCGAAGAATTTCTACGCTCATTTGGGCTATGAACTTTCCAGTAAAACTCAACTGAGTTTAGAGTATACCTATCTAAATTATTTGGCTCAACAAGCTGGAGGACTAACTGATACTCAGTTTAATGCTGACCCAACTTTCAGTAATCGTACAAGAAACTGGTTTAGTGTAGATTGGAATTTATTCAGCTTAAAGTTGGAACATGAGTTTAGTGACCGAACGGATTGGAGCCTCAATTTATTCGGTCTAAATGCTGCCAGAAATGCCGTAGGTTTTAGGGGCAGCGTGTCTAACTTGAATTCCAATCCCATAACCGATATTGATGAGCAGGCTAGTGATGGTTCTTTTGTCGACCCAAGAGACTTGATCAAAGGTGATTTCAACAACTGGGGTGCTGAAACTAGGTTGTTGACCAGGTATAATTTAGGCGGTCATCAGTCAGTGTTTTTAATTGGTTCGAAATTCTACAAAGCGGAGAATTCATCTCTACAAGGGCCGGGAAGTAATGGTACAGATGCTGATTTCAGTCTAGCAATTGACCAATATCCCGATTACCCCAATCAGTCGGATTTTGATTTTCCGAACCTCAATGCTTCGGTGTTTGGAGAGAATATTTTCTACTTGAATGATGAAATTTCTTTAACTCCGGGCTTCAGGTTTGAATACATTAAAACAGAGAGTGCTGGTAAATACAACAATGTGGTTTTCGATAATGCTGGTAATCCAATTTCCAACCAACAGCTGACTGATAACAGAGAACTTGAAAGGTCATTTTTTCTCTTTGGCCTTGGCTTTAGCTATGATCAATCGGAAGACTTTGAGGTTTACGCCAATGTCTCTCAGAACTACAGGTCTGTGACTTTCAGCGATATCAGAACGGTGAATCCAAGTTTCATTATCGATCCAGATATTCAGGATGAAAAGGGCTTTACCGCAGATTTTGGAGCCAGAGGTGCATGGAATGGTGTGCTGTCTTATGATGTGGGCGGATTCACCATGGTTTATAATGATAGAATAGGCATTATTCTAGATGATAGAGCCAACCGAGTAAGAACGAACATTGGCAAGGCTTTAATTTTAGGGGCTGAAGCTTTTGCGGAATGGGATATTGCTAAAACTGCGGATTGGTCAGATCGAGCCATTCAGTCGAGCTTTTTCGTCAACACCGCTTTTACTACTTCTGAGTATTTGAATTCTGATGAAAATAATGTGGAGGGTAGGGAAGTAGAGTTTATTCCCGCCATTAACCTAAAGACGGGGCTCAAGTTCGGTTGGAGAAACCTGATGTCTAGCCTGCAATTTACTTATCTGTCGGAGCAATTTACCGATGCTGAAAACTCAGAAGTACCCGAGGTTGGGGATGCTAGAAATGGGCTTATTGGTAAAATTCCGGCTTACAGCATTATGGACTTTTCGTTATCCTATAGGTTAGGAAAGTGGAAGCTGGAAACTGGGGTGAACAACTTATTGAATGAAAAGTATTTCACTCGAAGAGCAACAGGATACCCTGGTCCGGGAATAATCCCTTCCGACCCAAGGAGCTATTACTTTACCGTTCAGCTTAGGTTGTAGTTTCGTCTGACCGCTTCCACTAGCTTGGAGATTCGTCCGACCGCTTCGAGCCGGTCTGACGAATAGTGTGGCTAGTCTTTGCTGGTGGATAAGATGCTTCCCCGATACTTCGGGGTCTCAGAATGACGGTTACCGTGGCTTTTGTTTAGTCCTTGGATTTGGCAATTCTCTCTGGTCTTTTCTCTCTGGTCTTTAGCGTCTCGCTAAGACCCTAGTGGTTAGTTGAAATTTTGAGCTATACCAGCGTCTATCGAATTTCTTAGTTGATAAAAAAACTGTCTGGCCAAATATTCAAAAACCTTGCTTTCTGATTTATAAAAGGATGAAAGAACCAACCTTCCATGTTCTCTATCTAGCTTATTTTTTAATCCAAAGTAAATGTAAGGGACATATCCTCTAAACTTTCCAGATTCGGATATTTCAGCTTCCACACCAAACTCAAGATTTTGTTCTAAACCTTTTATTGTGAAGTAATGGTAGTAGTTGTTAAATTTTCCTTCCTTAATTTTGGTTTGAGCTTCTCTTATTAATTCCTCGTTAGGACTGGCCTTATAAATATTCATTATCCCCTTTTTAAAGCCTCTTTCTGCTGTAGTGCCCATCTTTGCTGTTTTTAATAACGCTTGTGATTAACTCAAGATAAGTTTTGTTAGCGTGTTTCGTTAAGTTTTGGGTGGTTTTATTAATCAAAAATAGCAGGTTTTGTTGTAGTTATTTCCTGCCTAAATCGCGGAGGCTTTAGAGTGTAATAGAGTTCAATTCCTAGACCCTAGTCCTAAGTCGAAGCGAGACGCTTCAACTAGGTGAGAAACTGGTCAGGTCATTCCAAAAAGCCAGATGAATAGGGTAAAAGTAGGGTGAAGGAATCTATGACCCCAACACCCCTGAGTTGAAAAAATCTGTTGTTTTAATTGAGTTCGGCTACTAGTTCTTTCCAGTCTGTCAATTCAGTTTGGCCTGGTTTTCTTAAACCGAAGAACTGAGCGATCATTTCTCTATTTTCATCAAATAGCTCTACTGAGGTCACTATACCGTCTTTTGTTGGTTTCTCCACAGCATAGCTATTAGCGATAAGGTCTGTGCGTAAGTGTAAGTTGAACTTCTGATCCATCACGTTGATCCACCTAGTTTCCTCTCTCTCTATCGGTACAATCTTTTTTACCACATCTTGATGAATCTGCAGGTTGCCATGGTTTCCGGCAAAGATCATGATTGGCAATTGGCTCTTAGATGCTTTCTCCAATATGGTGTTCACTGCCGTGTTGGCAATCTTTCTGGTGAATTTGCCTTCTGCTAATTGTACTGCGTGCTCTCTCTGGGCTTTATGTTTTCTAAGCATCGGGAAGAAGTCATGGGTGTCTTCCAAGGCTGCCCAGTCGGCTAGAAAGGCTTCCTGATCAATATCTTCGGCATACTCAACTTTATCGATTGGGCTAATCTCCAGATTGGGAGATTGATTCGCTGAGGTGAATTTCTCAACTATGTGCTCATAAGCTTCTAGGTCGCCATCTTCTTGTACGTATACTTTAGTGATAGCTGTGCCAGCTTTATCGAAAATCTGAATGTTGGGTAGAACGCGTGAACCTTTTCTGATGACACTGGCAAAGGCGAATGCCCAGTTCTGAAAAAATACTCGTGTTTCAATTGGGCCAATGACAGTACCTATGTGATGGTTGCCTCTGCCAAAAGTGCTCACTTTTTCAAACGAACCTTTGTGCTCTAATACACAGGCTTCATTGCGAGTGAGACTCATCACATTGCCTAGCTCCTTAAAGCTCTTGAGTAGTTCGGTCCAGTCTCCTTCAAGTTTGATTACATCATCACCAAGTCCAGTTGCTAATAGCTCGGCTTCGCTTACTCCTAGCTGATTAGCAGCTTCTCTAATTCTTACTCTCGGATTTTCTTCCTTGAATTGCTCCCAGCGTTCTTTTAAAGTAGCTGCGGCTGTAGTTAATACTTCAGGCATATCGTATTTCTTTTTGTGGTTCTAAATGCATGTGGTTTGGAATGGAAACCACAATGGTTTGACCCGTTGTTGGATCTTCTAGCATTTGAACCGGATGGTTAAATGTAGTTTCTATATTTTCTTTTGTAAATACTTCTCGGGTTTCACCCTGCTTAACTATTTCCCCATTTTTCATAAAGACTAAATAATCAGCATACTGAGCGGCTAAGTTCAGGTCGTGAAGAACAGCTAAAACGCCTAGGTTATCGCTCATTAATTCACGGGCAGTTCCCAGCAAGGCATGTTGATGCAGAATGTCTAGATCAGAAGTGGGTTCATCTAGCAGCAAGTACTTTGGGTGAGGACTTTTGTCCCAAACCTGAGCCATAATTCTGGCGAGTTGTACTCTTTGTTTCTCTCCACCAGAAAGGGTCTGATAAGTTCGGCCTCGGTAAGATTGAAGCCTTGTTTTTTCAATGACCTTTTCAATGATCTCCTCATTTTCTACGGGCGATGTATGATGAGGAAAGCGTCCAATTTCTATTATTTGCTCTATGCTAAACGGGAAGTTGATGTTGGTGTGTTGAGGCATAACTGCCCGAATTCGTGATAGTGCTTTGCTGTCTAACGCAGAAGATGCACGACCATTTACCGTTATAGATCCATTGCGCAATTTCACCTCGTTGGTAATTGCTTTTAGAAGTGTGCTTTTGCCCGCTCCGTTAGGTCCAACAATGGCGGTGAATGTTTTTGGCTTCAGTCTTATAGTGCAATTTCGAAGTATGCTCTTACTTCCAATTTGATATGATATGTTGTTGGCTTGTAGCATCAGATTAGATTTTTTCTTTTAGCAACGGTGAGTAGGTAAATGAAGAATGGCGTTCCTAATGCTGCAGTTACTACGCCAATGGGCAGTTCAGAAGGTGCTACCACAGTTCTGGCGAATAAATCGGCTAGAATAAGTAAGGCTGCTCCACCCAATGCAGAAAGTGGGATCACAATCCTATGATCGGAAGAGAATGCCATTCTGATAATATGCGGAATTACTAGGCCAACAAAGCCGATAATTCCAGAGAAGGAAACTGCTACGCCCACGCAGAGTGCAGAAAGGAACACGATGGTGCGCTTCACTTTTTCAACATTCACTCCGCTGTGGAAGGCCTCCGACTCACCCAAGGCAATAGCGTTCAGAGATTTGGCCATTCTGGTAAGTATCAAGGTTGAAGCGACAATGGGGATTGTAATGATGCCAATCTTCTGCCAGGTACCCGCACTTAGGTCGCCTAAAGTCCAAAAGGTAAAGGTTCTTAATTGCTGATTGTCAGCATAGTAAATGCCTAAACCGATGATGGCATTGGCCAGTGCGGAAATGGCTACTCCAGCCAAAATAAGTATGGTTACCCTAACTTTTCCCTGATAGTTGCCTAACCTGAGCGTCATAAATGTGGCCAATACTCCACCTAGAAAGGCAAATGGAGGAAGCAGCCAAACCTTCAGAGAGTCGGGTATTTCTCCGATGAAGGAAGTAAGTCCGAGAATTACCACAAAGGCTCCTAATGCCGCTCCGCTAGAAACGCCAATTATTCCTGGTTCTACCAATGGATTTCTGAATATACCTTGTAGTGCAGCGCCTGAAACACCCAAGGCAGTACCTATTAATATGGTGAAAATGAGCCGTGGCAATCTTATATCCATTAAAACCACAGACTGAACAGCCGTGAAGTTTTGGTTGGTAAAGCCTAGTCTATCTAAAAGAATAGATGATATTTCGCTCACGCTGAGTTCTACCGCACCAATGGTTAAGGAGAATAAGAACAGGGCTAATAAGAATAGCGCCATGGCTGTAGTAAGGAAGCCCGCGGTAAGCTTTTGAGATTTCAGTTTCGATATGGTAATTGATGAGTTCAATGCGTTTTCTCGAAGATTTCTAATGCTGCTTCGGCTAATCTTGGTCCCCAGTTGGTGAGTTTTACGCCATCAATAGCAATAATTTGCATTTTCTTGCCTGCTGTAGTTTGCGCCACTCCAGGTATTTTTAGTACACCGTTTATGCCTCCAAGGCTTTCCAAGCCAGATGCCATGAAGAGTAAGTAATCGGGGTTGGCATTAATAAGAGCCTCTGCATTGAGTGGTTTATAACCACTTATTTCTGGAACGGCATTTTGTGTACCGGCCATCTCAATGATCATAAAACCTGTGTCGTTACCCGCAACTTGGAGGTTTCCAGCACCTCTTGCATAGACACAAAGTACCTTGGGAGTATTATTTGCTTGAGCTACCTTCTTAGCCAAAGAAGTTAGTTCCGTCTCCATCTTCTGAATTAAGGTCTCACCTTCAGGCTTTTTGTTCAAGGCTGCAGCAATCTGTCTGATTCTGAGCTTCGTGTCTTCTAGGTTGCTGTTGTTTTCAACAACCAATACTTTTTGCCCAGCATTTTTAAGCTGGTTCAGCACTACATCGTTCACGTAGTCCTTCTCTAAGATCATAACATCTGGTTCTAGGGAGATGATGCCTTCAGCAGTTATGCTAGTTCTGTAACCTATGGAGGGTAGTGACTGCATTTGCGGAGGGTAAAGGCTAGTTCTGTCCGTTGCTATAATTTTGTCACAAAGACCGAGTTCACAGACAATTTCAGTAGACGAGCTTCCGGCAGTAATAATTCTCTGAGCTTGAGCTGTACAGGCAAGCGAGAGCATTAAAATGGTTAAGTATATTTTTAGTCTATTCACAGTGACGATAGGTTTTTTGTTCCTATTTAGATTAGTTCTAAATCATAGCAAATGTATTGGCTAAGTGCTTGTAATGCAATCACTAGTACTAGTGGTTATGATCTGTTTCATGTGTAATATTCCTTATTCACATTCAGGTTATGGGCTATGGTGGGTACATCTGGTAAGTTGAGCTATTCTTGGCGGTTGAGCTGTGAGGTAGGAGGTAGACAAAAGATCTTTGACTCAACAAATGAAAAGGCCACCCGAGGGCGGCCTTAACGATTCGCACTATGTACTAGAAACGTACAATCAAACAAGTGGGGCATTGTCTTAAAACTCTTCGCTTGTTCCAGTAATTTCTAATCCCCACTTATTAAGCATGCCGCTTTGAGCTTAGACTAGTTTCCTGTAAAGTCGAACTGCATTGAACCATCTGGTTGGTACACATATCTGAAGGTGTAAATTCCATTGTCAGAACCAGCAGTTGGCTCGGTAGGGCAATCTCTATAGTAGCACTGAATCTCGAGCTTAACATAATTGCCTTCTGTATCTTTTATCAGTACAACTCTTCCTGGAACTGGACTAATTATACCATTAGCATAAGAGTACCATCTATTAGCAAAATCTGTATTCTTGTTAATGGCTAAAGCTGCTTCAGCATCCGCAGCAAAAGTGGCGCTAGCTGGAACTTCATCTAGTTCATCGAAGATGGCCGCTACCGTTGTGGCCTGAACTCCTCCGTCACCATTTATCCCTCCATTGGTGATGATGGTGGTGCCTTTAATTGCAACATCCCAGTCGCCCGTAGCACTTACTTCGCTGTTTGTAGAGAAGTCATAGTATTGGTAATCATTCTCCTGTACTAAAGTTGGCGGTTGAGTGGTGTAGTCATAGATATCTCCAGGGGCTTCAAAGTTAGATTCTGACTTCACTTCAAGCGCTACTGGCTGAGGATCATCTTCGCTACAGGCAACTACTGCGAGCATCATCACTGCTAGGGTTAATAGATACGTTTTTCTCATCTTTTTACTATTTAATTATTCGTTTTAGGGTATTCTTAGTCTTTATGTAGGTTGAATTTTAGGCCTGCAAACCACATGGTTCCTGCCAGTGTAGGTTCAAATTCATTGGTGGTGTTGAACAGATTGTTGGCACCTAGATCTGCAGTCCAGTGTTTACCAAAAGCTTTCTGGATAGAGAGGTTATGTTGAAAGTATCCCTCAGCATACTCATAGTCTCCAACCAACACCTGATTGCCATCACGATCGGCAAAGCCCCATCTTCCTCTGTAGATGCTTCTGAAATAAATTGTCAAGCCTAGGGGAGAGTAGGTATAGGTTACTTTAAAGTTTCCGGAGTGTCGAGATCTACCGAATAGCCCGCCATAATCGGCTCTGGTCACCCTTCGAGATACAATTTCACCCAAAGGTCTATAGGCCAGGGTTCCTTCCTTTATTTGGTCAATTACATTTTGATCGTATGTGTCTAAGTACTGGTAGCCAGCAGATATGTTCAGGTTAGAATTGAGTTGAACGGTGGCTTCTACCTCAGCACCTTGTGTTACAATATCTTCCACATTGCGGTAGCTAAAAACAAACTGACCATTGTCTTTTTGTGCCACAGCCCAAGTATCGATAAGGTTTGAAATATAGTTTCTAAATAAGTTTCCTTGGATAAGAATTTTTTCTGTAAGCTGATAGTTAGCACCTAGGTTGATTGAAAGCGATCTTTCAGCACTCAAACCTTCTGCTGCAACCGCTGCGTTTGCCCTCGCATTGTTTATGGCATTAGGGTTTTCTTGAGGGTCTGTTCGGAAGGTTTCTCCAGCAGATATTAGTCTTTCAATACCATCTTGAACTACAGAAGTACCCATTACGCTGTAGCCAACCGTTGGATTTGAGAAGTCTAGCAATAGTTGTCTGAAGTCTGGCGCCTTGAAGCCTCCTCCAATCGAGGCTCGAACTTTTAGTTTTTCATTTAGCTTGTAGCCCACAGCTAGTTTTGGGCTCAGGTTGTTGCCATAAGCCACGTGATCGTCATATCTCAAGCCTGTGGTTATGTCTAGTTTGGCTGTTGGTTCCCATAAATATTGGGCAAATGCATAAGCCGATGTGAATGAACTATCTACGTACCTAGTGGAGTTTACACCTTCCCAAATATACCCTGCACCAAAAGTGATCGTGCTGTTTTCGTTAATAAATAGGTCTCCTTGGCCTTCCGTTCTGCTGAACTTCTGTTCAAATATATCGAGGCTGTAAAGGTTGTTGTCTGATGCTCTGGTGATGCGCGTCTCAGTTCGGTAATTGCTAATGTATTGTCTGAGCGTTACCAGTGAATTCTCTCCAATTCTCCATTCTAGCTTAGGGAGAATGTTCCAGTCGGTTTGTTGAGCATTATAGTCGTGAACAACATCTGAGCTTGCGCTTCCATTACTAATTGTAACCGTTGTCTGATCTTCTTGAGGCTCGTTATAGTATCGCCCAGAAATAGATAAATCTAAGTTGTCAGTAAGTTTATATTTCAACTTTGCCTGGGCAGTGCTAGCGGTATATGAAGCCACAGTTTGGCTAAGGGTGTTATCGTTCAAGTCGTAACCACCGGAACTTAAACGGTTAAAGAAGGTGCTTACCTGAACTTTATCGTTAGCATATTCTAACGTAGCATTTAAGTCTGTTGTGTTGAACCTTCTTTGCCTTCCCGAAAGGCTAGTTCCCAAACCATTTCGTGGATTTTTGGTGATAATGTTAATCACTCCGCCCATCGCTTCACTGCCATAGAGGGAAGAGGAGGGGCCTTTAACCACTTCAATTCTATCTATGTTATTGACAGTTATTCGCGTGAGGTCTAAGGTGCCAGCTGTTCTTCCTATTAGTGGCTCTCCATCAACAAGAATCAGAATATATTCGGAATTAAGACCTTGAATTTGAATACCAGCACCATGATCTGAGTTGATCATTAGCCCAGTTTGCTCCATTAAAATTTCGTTGAGCCTGATGTTGCTGCTTCGCTCAATCTGTTTCTGATCTATCACCTGAATAGGAATAGAAACATCTGCGATGGTTTGCTCCAATCTAGATGCGGTAACCACCATTTGGTCTAGATTAGTGATGGCTTCTGAAAGGACTATCGTACCTAAGTCCACGTTTTCGTTTGCTACGGTCAGCTGTTGGGTAATGGATTTAAAGCCTACGAAAGATACTTTCAGCGCATAGAAACCTTGGCTTACATTATTGATGCTAAACTGACCGGCTTCATTTGAGCTAACGGCTTTACTAGTCTGTAGCAATTGAATAGTGGTGAAGGCGATAGGGGTGCCGCCTTTATCTACAACCTTGCCTTGAATAGAGTACTGAGCCATGGCAGGTATAGCCGTTAGTGTTGCTAAGAAAACGAGGGCCAATAGTTTCTTCATTTACTTTTCTTATTTAGATTAATTCTAAACAGTGCAAATGTAAGCCTAGAATGGTTTGCCGAACAATAACTAGTATTAGTGAAAGAGTCTCCCTAGTAGTAGTGAGGTCAGTTCGGAATACTACCATTAAGCAACACTCAGAGTTTGTGTGGCTTATGGCTCTTGGATAGCTATGTGCACTTCTAGCATAAGTAATGCTTCGTTCATGGCATGTTGGAAATCATAGAACTCAGGCTCTGTAAAGCAGAACTGAATATCCTGATGGCAAGTGCTAATGATGATGCGGTTTGTCTGATCTGGGAAGTAAACCGCGTTATAATTGAAATTGGTTCTGATTATGGATGAGGCAAAGCTTTTGAATCCTAAAATCCGAAAGCTGCATAATAGATTGGTGTAATGTAGTCCAATGCGCTTGCAGCATTTACACATAGAGATGTGAATGAAGTGTTCTTCTACTAGGTTAACGGGTTCAGTTTTACACACAGGCTTGTTTTTTTGGAATTGTGTGAAGTACATCATCCGGCATGCTAATCACAATGGCTAATACTAGTGAATGAGCGTAGCTATTTCTAGTAGGTCATTGATGTATGTTTAAATCGACTAAAGCCTTGAACTAGAAAGAAACCCAGCCTTGCTTTAAGGCATATACAATAAGTTCGGTAGGTGATTTAAGCCCAAGTTTTTTTAGAACGTTCTTTCGGTGAGAATTAACCGTATGGATACTTACATTGAGCTCTGAGGCAATTTCTTCTGAAGAAAGTCCTTTCCCTACGTATCTGATTACCTGCATTTCTCGGTCAGATAACTCCATAGGGTTTGGTAGGTCTTTGTTCGTGATAATGTTTATCACTCTGTCGCAGTAGAACTTACCTCCTTCGCTTATGGAGCTAATAGCCGTCTTAATTTCTTGATTTGAGCATCGCTTGGTTAAAAAGCCTTCCACTCCTGAATTGATGAACTGTCTGATAACTATAGGGTCGTCATCTTCGCTTATTATCAATGTTTTGAGTTGAGGAAGCTTGTTCTTTATTCTGTCTAATGTATCGGGTTGTATGCTTTGCTGACCCTTGTACTCAAGTATCAGAAAATCTGGTTGGGTTTTATTAATCTGCTCTTCCAAATTAATTTCTGTATTGAATACATGCGTAGCCACTACACCTTGATGTTGCTCTAATAGTTTTTTTGCACCCTCGCGGGTTAAGAATTGTGGATCGTAGATGGCTGCTATCAATGCAGTTCTTATTTAGACTGATTAAAAACAATGCAAAGGTAATCGATTATATGGAAGCAGAGTGGCTTTTCATAAAATTGTATGACCTACAGTAACTCTAATGTGCCACTCCTATGATCCAAGAACGGGTGGTTTGCTCTTGGAGTTAGTTTACGAAAATCTAGTAAACGAAAAAGGTCTCGCTCCAAGTGGGCGAGACCTTTTTGTCTGTATTAAGCGGACCTTGGTCCTAAACTAAGTGGCTCTTAGTTCTGATTGTTCTCCGTTAGGTTTGGATTAGCATCGATTTCTGCTTGAGGAATCTTCCAAATCCAATCATCATTTACTGAAGGTGCAGCTTGCATAAAGCCGTCACCATAGTAAGTTGGGTCAGCACCAGAGTTTGTTAAGTCTAATGGCTGATCCCATCTGATGTGGTTTTCATAACCGAATCCTTCTCCAAATAACTCCACATACCACTGAAGCTTGATTTCATCCATCAAGTCAGCCTGCGTAGCGAATAGAGCAGCATTATAAGCAGAGTTTCTAGAACCAACTAGTTCCTGAAGGGCGTTTTGAGCTGCAGGGATGTTGCCTTGCATAGCTTCAGCTTCAGCTTCGATCAGGTACATTTCAGCAGAACGCATAAGAATGATATCATCTGGATCAATAGTTCCAGGGTTCTTATTCTTCATTTTGTAGTGCATGTAAGGGTGAAGATTATGACCCAAACCATCTGTACCGTAAACTGTTCTGATTGAATCAGCAACAAACTCAAATCTAGCCTGATCATCATAGTTAGGATCTACGTCTGCGCTTCCACCTTGATCATTGTTAGCTGAAGGGTTTGTGTTAGGAGCCAAAGGCAGAACTACATCTCTACGGTAATCAGTATCTGGAATCTGATTATACATTTCAGCATTGAAAAGCTTAGGATTACCTCTGTTCTGGCTACCATTAAAGGTGTTAGACATTAGGTAGAAGTAAGATCTGAAGAATACGGTTTCAGTACTAATTACATTACTACCCCAAATTACTTCTGGAAGAGAGTTGGTATTGAAACCAGACTTCCACTCAGATTCTGACATTAGAGGGTAACCTTGTCTTGCCTCAACAGCAGAAGCAGCTGCAGTAGCCCAGTCTCCACTAGAAAGTGCAATTCTAGCTTTAAGTCCATGAGCAACATTAATATTCAGGTTAGACTTACAGTCGGGAGTACCTGTACATCTGGCAGATGCCTGCTCAAAGAAGCTGATAGACTCATTGATATCAGCTCTCATTTGGTCATAAATCTCTTGCACTGTAGCTCTAGGGCCACTAGTGTAAGGAGGCTCAGTACCCGTTTGCAACGGAACACCAGGATCTGAAGCTGGATTACCGATTAAATAACCTCTAGCGAAGTGCGTAATTAGGTCATAATAAGCATAAGCACGGTAAGCATAAGCCTGACCTAAAATATCTGCTAATTCATCATCTACAGGAATAGCATCTTCTTCTACTTTATTAATGATAGCACTGGCACTAGCAACTATGTGATATCTCTGATACCATCTATGGAAGTTGATAGGATCAGTTGGTAAGCTATGTGCATTCCATTGTAGCTCATCTCTTAACCATCCATTTGCAGGGGCAGAGTGAATTACATTACCTACCATAGCATCGTCAGATGTAATCCAATAATGCTCTCCAGAGAAGGTTGAAGAACCTCCAGGTAGAATAACCTGAGACTGAGCATATAATAAACGGTGAAGTCCATTAATAACAAGTCTCATATTTGCAGTGGTTGCAAGTGCATCACTTGCCGCGATGGCATCTGTAGGCGTTCTTTCTAGAAACTCATCATCGCAACTCGTGCTGGCCAAAACCATGCACGAAATCAATAAATATAAAAATCTTCGTTTCATGTTTTTACTTCTTTAAATCTTAAAGTCCTAGGTTTAGACCTACTGAGAATATTTTGTTCGGGTTGTAATCATTACCTGATCCTGTTCCAGCAAGGCTGTACTGAGGGTTAAGGCCTTTTCTTGCAGCGCTGAACCATAAGTTGTCACCTGAAATGAAGACATTCAAATTGCTAAGACCTAAACGGTTCACCATGCTGTCATCGAATGTATAAGAAAGGCTTACGTTACGTAAAGAGATCCAAGAAGCATCTGTTAAGAATCTGGTAGATTGCGTTTGAACCTGCTCTGCGTTTCCATTCTCCAACCTTGGAACACTTGTAATATCTCCTGGTTGTTTCCAAGCATTAAGTTGATCTACGTGGTGAGACTCACCGAAGTCTCCGCTACCCATCATTGCAGAGTAACCACCATCTAATATTTTACCCCCTGAAGAGAATGCTACAAGGATACTTAAAGAGAATCCTTTGTAATTCAGTCTGTTAGATACTGATCCGATAAAGTCTGGAATAGAACTATCTCCGGTAAAGGCCCTGTTTGCTTCGGCCCAGTCGTTAGTAGTTACTTGATTTCCTTCAGAATCTAATACAGGAACACCATTTCCTGTTTCTGGATCATCTTCGAACTTATAATATAATTGATCACCGGTTAGAGGATCCACACCTGCAGTATGGTAGATGTAGAAGTCGTATCTAGAACGACCAACATCCCATCTTTTAGAACCATTCTGGAATGGATCTGGGATATTAGTAATCTGGTTGTTCAAAGTAGTACCTAAAGCAGTGATGTCCCAGCTTAATCCTTCTCTATCTTGAAGAATATGACCAGTTAATGAAATCTCAAGACCGTCATTGTACATGTCGGCAATATTATCAGGAATTGAATTCAATCCGTTAGAGATTGCGATTGGCACATTGTAAAGGAGGTCTGAAGAATTACGTCTGTAGTATTCTACTGAACCATCAATTAGGTTGTTGAATAGAGAGAATTCTACAGCAACATCAAAGTTCTCGATTGTCTCCCAAGTAAGGGCTTGATTTCCAAGATCTGAAAGTGAAATTGCAGGATTACCCGCATTTGAAGTCAATTGATAACGGGCTTGCGAAATGTAATAATCACCAAGGTTATCATTACCTACTTCACCGTAAGATGCTCTGATTTTCAAATCATCTACGAAGCCAACGTTGCTCATGAAAGACTCTTCACTCAATCTCCAAGAAGCACCAACTGAGTAGAAATTACCCCATCTTACATCTTCGCTGAATACAGAACTTCCGTCTCTTCTTCCTGATAGTGACAGGTAGTACTTATTTCTGTAGTTATAGTTAATTCTAGCAAGATAACCTTCTAGGGTTTTGTCAGTAGTAGATCCACCAATGCTTACTGGAACAGAGAAGTTGTCGAACTCATAAATACCTTCGGCTACTTGAGTAGTTGCGAAAGTATTGTTTCCAGAGAAGTTTCTATCAAAGCTCTCATGTCCAACTGTGATGTCTAAGTTGTGATCGTAATTAATAGATGTTTTATAGGTAAGAATTTGATTGAAGTTTTCAACAATTCTTCTTGAACGAGTCTCCGCGTATCTTGCTGTAGGCTGGCCATCACCAACTTCAGCATTCTCATAATCCTTAAGTGTTCTTTCTTGGTAATCTCTACCATAAGTAACTCTTAAGCTAAGACCTTCAACTTTTGGAATGTCAATGTCTACATAGGTTCTAAAACCATACGCGTTTTCTCTATCGAAAATATCGTTCAGATAAGCTTCTTCTATCGCATGTCTACCTGGGCTTTGAGGTCTTGGAGAAATTCCATACTGGCTGTAACCTTCACCTCTATCATATAATGGATTACCCGCAGCATCTCTAACAATTTGGCCAGTGGCATCATCTATAATATATACAGGGTAAATTGCTCCCATATTTTTAGCGAAACCAAATGGGTTTACAATACTTCCTGAGCCAGCTCCTCCAACTCCGCCTTGGTCAGACAAGGATAGGTTAATGTTACCTCCTATCGTTAACCATTCCTTTGGAGTAAAGTCTGCTTTTAATCTTGTAGTAACCCTTTCAAAGTCACTCTCAATCACATAACCTTCTTCTTTTAAGTAACCTGTTGAGAAGAATATAGAACTATTCTCACTTCCTCCAGTGATACTCAAGTTGTGGTTTTGTCTTGTACCCTGTCTTTGTAATACATCGAACCAATCTAGAGCTGGGTATCTAACCTCAGCATTAGGGTTAATTCTACCATCAGTTCCTACAATTTGATCGTTAGGAACATTGAAAGGGTTGTATCCTAATCTGTTGTAGATATTAGCTGAAGCTTGTGCTGCAGGATCTGCTACGCTTAAAGAGTTTTTATAAGCTTCCCACATTACTTCGTAGTATTGCTTAGGGTTGGTAGCTTCATATTGCTCAATAGCTGGTGACATCCAACCGGTTTGGGTTGAGAAGTTTACCTGCATTGCTTCGCCTTTTCTTCCGCTTTTCGTAGTGATTATAACAACACCATTAGCTGCTCTAGATCCATATAATGACGTAGAAGCGGCATCCTTAAGGATTGTGAAAGACTCAATATCCTCTTGGTTGATCAATGATAGCGTTCCTTCGAACTGCACTCCATCTACAATGAAAAGAGGGCTTGTGCTACCTCCATTCAATGTTCCTACTCCACGAATTACCAAGTTCGGAGATGAACCTGGAGCTCCAGAGGAATTAATGAACTGTACACCTGTTGCATTACCTTCAATTGCTGCAATTGGGTTAGTTACAGGTCTAAGTTTTAGATCTTCTGAGGCAATAGAAGAGGCAGACCCTGTAAAGTCCCTTTTAGTAGTTGTACCAAAAGCTGTAACTACCACTTCGCCCAGCTCAGTTACATCTGGGGTCATAGCTACATTAATAACAGAGTTGTTGCCAATCTCCTTCTCTTGTGAAGTATATCCAATAAAGGAGAATACTAGTGTCTCTGCTTCCGAAGGAATGGACAGAGAGTAATTTCCGTTGCTATCCGTAATAACACCAACTGTGGTGCCTTTTACGAAAACGGAAACACCAGGAAATGCCAGGCCATCTTCTGCCGTGGTCACCTTTCCCGTTACGGTTCTTTGCTGCGCTGAGGCTTGCGAAATAACAAGCACCAGAGCCATAAAGCTTAGTAAAAAATGTTTCATAAATAAATGGGTAGTTTAATTGTAGTGATCAATATATAACGTTTACGTGAGTGAATCTTCTTATTTTTATTTGATTGGTTTTAATAGGCAAATTGAAACTTAATTTTTGGATTTTTAGTAAATCAAAAATTACGGCTTACCCGATGAGTAATTTTCTCTCTAATGCTCAGGCGTTGAATAAGAAAGCCGAGAAGAGATAGTATTGATTATGGTTTTCCTCTCTCTCGGTAAAGATATAAAGAACACAATGGAGAAGTAGTTAAGCCCTTACCTGAAGGTCACTTGGTCTTTGCGCTTTTAGCCTCTCTGCGAAGCAAAAAGTGGCTCATTTTACTGAGTGTATTTTTTCATCTAGTGTGTGGCTCTTTTCTCCTTAAAAGAAGGTGTTTTAGTAGAGCTCTCTAATGAATATGATAGGCTGTGCGTAGTTGAGGTTTCGGTTGTTCAGCTATTGAGTGAGGGGCGTAAATATTTTGAAATACAGGGGGTTACGGTTTTGTCAGTTTGTATTCGCCAAGATTTTTGTAATAAGAAATAGTTAATTTTTTGTAATGCTGAAAGCAAAAGTGGCATTGAAAAGAAGGACTAAAGTGGAAAAGACAGCATCCTTATATTTTTATAATTTTCTAAAAAAAGTTTAACCCTGAATTGGGCGAAAAAAAACCGTAATTCAAATTCTTGAAGTGTTAAAAAAAATTAAAATTCGCAATAATGACCAGTTTGACTATCTCTAGGTAGTCTCATGATGAGCATTTTTTTGATGAACGGAAGGGCTGAATTCATTAGTTCTCAATATGTCGAGTAGTTGATTTTACTTCTTCCAGGTTATCCAACCCATATAGATTGAAGTTTGAAAGAACCTGATCGGCCGTTCGAAACCAGCTTCTTGACATAGCTCCATTAGCCTTTCTTCAGGCACATAGTGCAAGTCGTTTTCTATTCTTTGAAGTCTATTTTGCAACAGGTCTTTGTCTAGGTTGTTAGGGAGAAGTTGCTTCAGCACTTTGAGGTTTGTTTTCATCTGCTTCTGGTCACCTGTTATACCGAGCATAACAAGGGGAGCCTCAGTTTTTAAGCGTTGAGCGATCTGCCTGAGTAAGTTTAGCTTTTCTCCATTGTCTTCTAAAAAGTGTAGGATCAGCAGAAGTGTGACAGCTCCGTATTTTCTGTCTTGACTTAGGTCGCTCACAAGCCCTTTAATGAGTTCTATGTTTTCGTGTTTAGCTAGTCTTTCCTTAGCTTGATTTATCATTTCAGGCGAAGGGTCAACTCCAGTGATTTTCCAGTCTTGATCAGCTTTAGCAAACTGCACTATTTCATTGCCAGTACCACAACCCACTACCAAAAGATCTTTGTTGTCGGTGTCACTCAAAAGCTTGGGCAGCTTTTCCATAAAATAGCTGTAGTTCGGAATCCAGTCTTATACAAACTGATTGTAATTGGAAGCCCGTTCTTTTTCGAAAATTTCAACCTTACTCATGTCCTTTTTTCTTACTAGGTTCTTTAAGTGTATTGATTTTGTATGCTCACTAGCGATATGCGGAGAGCATTCATTTTCATTATTACCTGTAGAGCTGCGCTAGTCGATCACCCGACTGTGTCTCTCTGGTCGAAGCCTTTCGCTTCGACCTATAATTCCTTACTTTTCAATCCAGACAATCAACTCCTTATTCCATTCTCTGAATGCTTTGATAAGGAAGATGCTGATCAATACCATAACAGCTAAAGCCACAATCTCAGAAACGTTTGAGGCTTCGTACATCAATGCAGTGAAGAAATGATAAACGTTGAACATTCCTTGCAAAATGGCCCAAGTAAAGGCTGTCCAATAGAACCAGCGCACTTTCACTTCTAGGCAGAGTACCGAGAATAGAAAGGCAAGTCCTTCTAGCCCTACACGCCATAAATGGTGTGATAAAGGTACATGACCAGTTGCATCATCCATCATCATGTTTTCATGGTAGTAGACACCATAAAGCCCATACATGCCGTGCAATATGTAGCCAATGGCACTGGCCAGCCAGAGTATAGCGATTTTATATTTCATTGGTTTTTCTGTTTCAGTTTGTGATGTTGATTCAGCAGTAAATTCTTCTTTTTGTTGAGCCAGCAGTTCTTTATGGCTTGGAGAAAGGGGCTCAGGCTTTTTAATTTTTGTAAGGGTGAAAAGTACGATGGCGCTCATGCCAATCCAGATAAGGTCTACCAAAGCAATTTCTACCTGATTTTGAGCAATCATTGTCCAAACCCAGTTACCAGAAATCAATCCATTTACAATAGGAATGAGTAGCCCCAACACTGCACCAGATAGCAAAGTGTATTTGGTAGTGAAGTAGTTACTTCGCTTAAAGCGGAAGAATAGCGTTACTATGGTTCCTACAATGAAAAAAGCAAGGTAAAGCAAGCTTTGTCTGCTGTCATCCATGCTACGAGGTAGCACACGCGCAACAATCATAGCGAAAGCGGTTACCGGGTAAAGAGACATGCAGATGGCGATAAATGAGTGGCCAACTTTTCGATTGAAAAGCCTTTGGCTAGCAGAAATATTCTTTTTCTCGCGGGCGGTTAGCCAAATTAATACGCCACTGATAATGACAAAACAGGTGATAAGCGCCAGAATGAAATACACCATTTTGAGCGGGTAACCACCCCAATCGCCAAAGTGCAGGGCGCGTACGGTTGCCTCAACACCTTCCAGATAGTTTGGCTCATCTGGTAGCTTCTCCGCAATAAGCTCACGGCTGGCAACATCATAGATGGCTCGGCCATGCGCTACAAACTTCTTCTGGTTCATCAACATGCCATCCACTTGAAACATCATGTTGTCTGTTCCATAATTGCGGATGTAAACCTGCACGGGCGTAAAGCCTTCCCAACGGCTTTGCACATCTTCCATAAAGCCATTTAAGCTCCCAATATTCTCGGTTGGTTGACCTAACTCATAGGTTCGCATCATTGGGCGTACTTCTTCAAGTAGCTTGTCTTGGTCACCATTATAGATAAGAGAGGCAGGTGCTAAAACAAAAATGGACATGCAGAGAAAGCAGCTGGTTACAGCAAATACGAATTGAAACGGCAGACCAATCACTCCTAAAGCAGTGTGAGCATCGGTCCAAATGGTTTTGGCCTTGGCCTTAGGGCGGAAAACATAAAAGTTGGAAACGATCTTCTTCCAATGAATAATTACTCCTGATACAATTGCTAGCAGAAAGAAAAACGCTACAAAACCCGCAATATAAATGCCTACGTAAGGGATTTGTGAGAAGAAGTGCAGGCGGTAAACTAGCTCGCCAATACTGTAGAAAGAATAGTATTCTGACCAAGTATAATCGTGAGCATCTATAAAGAAATAGTAGAGTTTATCTTCTTTGGTAGGGGCTTTAATAGTGTCTTGCGATTCACTTAGCTGAAAGTAAATCTCTTGTTTAGCATCAGGAACCAAAATGCGTAAGTCACGACCATATAGTTCATAATCTTCAGACTTGATTACTTCAATGGCACGGTCATAATCAATGTCGATCGCTTCTTCCACATTCACTTTATCCCCCTTTTCCCATGCAGTGATTTCATCTTTTATTAAAGCAAAAGCACCACAAAAGAAAATGACGAACAAGGCTGTGCTGATAACAATACCCGATACCGTATGTAGGTGAAAGAATACGTGATAATTTCTCTTCGATTCAGAACTCATAATTCAGACTATCGGATTAAGTAGGCAATTGTGACAAGCAAAACGATGGAGACTAGGTAGTAGACCCAGGCTTTGGCTCCACTTTTCATCATAAATGGGATAATGAAAAATACCATCCAGAGCATATAAAGCGTATAGACCGATGTAGCCACAACCGCTGCTTTGTTTTCTACCAATAGGCCTAGCACATAGTGAAACATGGCTGATAATAAGTAGCCACCAATGAGCCCCGCAGTAATTTTTGCAGCACGATCTGGTCCTGACGATAAGTATTTAGGGTTCGCTGGCATTAGATAAGAAATTCAATGGCGAGTGAAACAAAGAGAATGATAAGCAGGCTGAATTTGGTGAGCACTTTCAGTGGATAAAGGAGCACAACCATGGAAACGGCAAATGTGAGTATCAACAGAAAAAAGGCTATTGCCGCTCCGAATCCGGCATAAATTCCTAGCACGATGTACGAGCTTAGCAGAAGGAGAAGTCCAGCATGTTTTCTAAGTCGGTTTTGTGACTGGCTTATTCCTCGAAACTCAACATTCACCGATTTCATTTTGGTGGAGGTACTGTAAAGGAAGAAACTTCCAAGCAGGCAAAGTAGAATAGATGTGCTTACCATGGTTTAAAGCAAAAAGGGGTGCCGCCTGATGATGATCACTAAGCGACACCCTAGGGTTAACTAACTAAAACTAAAATCTATACTTCAAGCTCATCAAGAATGCCCTTGGCTCTTGCGGAGTAATAGTAGACCAACCAGAATAGTATTCTTTGTCGAAAAGGTTGTTCACTTTGAGGTCTACTCTGAACTTGGCTACCTGATAGAACACGGAGGCATTTGCTATGGTGTATTCAGGAAGCAAGAAGGTGCCAGTATTAGCATAGTTCAAGACTGCTCTTTCGCTGGAACCGTTAATTCCGAACCCAAAACCAATTCCTTTCAAACTGCCGTTTTGTAGCTCATAGCTTGCCCAGAAGTTGTAAAGGTTTTTCGGGCCAGCCTCCAAAGGTCTAGTTCCTAACTGATTTGCATCGTCAGTTTCTGTAATCTCACTTTCATTGGTAGTGTACCCACCCCTTAGGTTGAAACCATCGATAGGGTTTGCGTTCACTTCTAGTTCAAAACCACTGCTCTCTATAGTTCCTTCTTGCACCCGGTTGAAAGGATTGGAAGGGTCTGTCATTACTTTGTCGCTCACCTGAATGTCATAGTAGCTAATAGTGGCATTTAGTCGGTAATCGAAAAGGTTAGTTTTTAAGCCAAATTCTAACTGATTGGCTTGCTCAGGATCGAATGACTTGAGCGTCTGCGGGCCAGCATTTGGGTCGCCTACCAGGGCAGGGGCTACATTGTTAAAACTGTTCTGATAGTTGGCGAATATTGACATTTTATCCGCAATTGGCTGATAAAGCACTCCGAATTTTGGAGATAGGGTAGTTTGGTCGAAACCACCTTCACCGTTAATGTCGCCCAAGTTTTCAAACCTATCTAAACGAACACCAGCCATTACAGAAAGGCTAGGAGTGAAGTTAATAACATCTGAAACATAAGAACTGATTACATTTTGTCTAACTACTGAGCTTCCGTTGGCTAAAGGAGCAATGGCTTGATCTACAGCAGAAGTGGTTAGAGGAAATGGACCGGTTTCGGTGGCAGGAGTAAATGGGTTGTCTGGGAAAAGTTCGCCTGTAGGGCTTACGTTGCCATAGTAGGCATATCCTGAACTGTTGTCAACCGACTTTGCTTCTAAATAGTCGATTCCGAAAACCAGTCTGTTTCTTAATTCACCAATTTTGAAATCACCAATAATGTTCTCCTGAATGTCGAAAGTATTGGTCTGCGCATTCTGCTTATTAATGAACCTGGTGAAAATGTTGCCAGGGTATACGCCATAATCATATAAGTAGGAGTAGTACCCATCGGTTGTGGTCTGGCTAGTAGATATTACGGTTTGAGAAGTCCAGTTATCAGAGATTTTATAGCTAACCTCGCCTCTGAAATTGCTTGTTGGAGTGGCAATGGTTAGTCCGTTGCTGGTAAACGAAAGCTTGTTGTTGTACCCTAGCGCATCTAAATCAGGAGCGTCACTCGGTGCAGCTCTGTTCAAGAAAAGCATGGTCGGGTTAGTTTGCTCCGCTTTGGTTATTTCTCCGTAAAAGGAGAAGGTTAGCTTGTTGTTTACTCTGTAAGTCAATGAAGGAGCTACAAAGAATGTTTCTCTGAATCCAGCATCTTGAAAGCTTCCTTTATACTGGTAAGAAGTATTTAGGCGGAAGTAAATATCTTGAGCGGCATCTAGTGGAGTGTTGTAGTCAAAAGTCAACTGGTTCAACCCAAATGAACCCGTTGTGAAGTTAATGCCACCACCGGTTCCGGCAAATGGCTTTTTGGTTACTACATTGATAATTCCTCCATAAGAACCCACGGAGTTTCCAAAAAGGGTAGCCGATGGACCTTTAATTACTTCAATTCTATCAATATTGGCTGCATTAATGGTTCCGTTGGTTAAACCTGGCATTCCGTTTACCAATTGGGGTTGAACCGAAAAACCTCTCAAGCTATAATATCCAGCACCGTCACCACCGCGCCCGGTAGAAGTCCAGAGCTTATCAACGCCAGTGGCATTCTTAAGAGCGTCTTCAAAATTGGTTACAGTTTGAGAAACTAAAAGCTCATTGGTAATGGTACTATACACCTGCGTATTTTCAAGGTCTTTTAATGGCAGCTTAGAAACGTAAGCTGTTTGCTCACGAGAGAACTGGTTAATTCGTTCTCCAGTAACCACTACATCTTGAAGAATTTCATTTCCCTCATATAGGGTGATGTCTTCTAAAGTTGTGGCTTGGTTCGCTTCTATGGTAATAGGAAGTTCAACCGTTTTGAAGCCTACGAATGAAACACGGGCAACGGCCTGTCCTGTTGGTAAGTTGCCGACAGTAAATGTGCCGTCTATATCTGTTACAGCCCCTTTTTCGGTGCCAAGAACCAGGACGGTCACTCCTATGAGCGGTTCTTGGTTGTTGTCTAGCACTTTCCCTTTGAGGCTACCAGTTTGTGCAAAAGCTGGTACTGCTAACAGCAGTAGAATGATTATTTGTAAAGTTTTTTTCATCTTATTTAGACTGATTCTTAATAATGGCGCAAAAGTATATTACACCACCTGCCGTTGCAATCACTAGTGCTAGTGAATCTTGGCGCTATTGGTAGCTACTTGCTAAAGAAGAAGAATGAATGGAGCTTATCTGTGGATGATAATCTCTTGTACATCTGATGAAACCGGTATGGCCTTTACGGCTTGGTCATCGGTTTGCATAATTACATAGTCTGCATTTTTACCAATCAGCTTTCCTTTTAAAACCCTTTCGTCAGATTGAAAAACGATTTCAATTTCTTTCGGAGCTTCTTCAAATCGCTTGAACATTCTATCACCGTAGAATTCAGAGGCTAGATTCAAATAGGCCAAAGCGGAAAGAACAATAATGTACGGGCGATATTTCTTCAAGGCGTTGGTAGACATTCCGAAATTGAACCTTTTATATGATTTCGGCCATCGCCCTTGCCAAAGCTTATCGACTTGAAAGAAGATCAATACGGCTATTAAACTTGCTGCTGCAAAAAGGATAAGCTCAAAGTTTTTAACAGGAGCCAACAAAAAGTCAAGGATGTCAGCATATTCAAAAATATTGATATCGAAGTGATTGTAGTATTTATAATCGAACATCATTCCAATCAACACTACGGTTAAATAACCTAAGGTGATGTATGTCTGACTGTCTAGAAAAGGTTTTTTCTCGCTCATTCAGGGTTCAAGATAAGAAAAGTCGTATTATTCAATCCGAAAGATCGACTAAACGTTCTCTAGGCAATTTGGAAGGGACATCATCTGGATGAGGCAACTAGCCAGCTAGTCTTAGGGCCTTTAAGACTTTAATGTGGTGGTGACTAGGGTAGCGAATTGATATTCGTTCGTCATTCCAGAATTTTTCTTTGCAGTTTTAGAGCAATGAAAAATATCCGGAATCTAAAAACTGGTTTGAGGAGATTCCTGATAAATCTTTTGACTGGAAAAAATGTCAAAAGATTTTCTGGAATGACGGTCAGTGAGGTAGTCTCGGCTCAATCATTCTGAGAGAAGCGAAGAATCTTATTAATCATTAAAGGAAGAATAGTATTTTCTGAAAGGTTGCAGCAACTAGTCTTAGGATCTCCTTAAGACTTTTATGTGGTGGTGATCAGAATAGCGAATAGATATTAGCACGTCATTCCGGAATTTTTCTTTGCAGGCTTTAGAGCAAAGAAAAATATCCGGAATCTAATAAGCTGGTTTGAGAGGATTCCTGATAAATCTTTTTGCTGAAAAAATGCCAAAAGATTTTCTGGAATGACGATCAGTGAGATAGTCTCGACTCAGTCATTCTTAGAGGTGCGAAGAATCTTATTCATCATAAAGGAAGAATAGTATTTTCTCAAACGATGCTTCAACTAGTCATAGGGTCCCCTAAGACTTTTATTCGGTGGTGACTAGAGTAGCGAATTGATATTCGTTCGTCATTCCGGAATTTTTCTTTGCAGGTTTTGGAGCAATGAAAAATATCCGGAATCTAAAAACTGGTTTGAGGAGATTACAGAAAATCTTTTGACTGGAAAAAATGTCAAAAGATTTTCTGTAATGACGGTCAGTGAGGTAGTCTCGGCTCAGTCATTCTTAGAGGTGCGAAGAATCTTATCCATAATTACAGAAGAATAGTATTTTTTGAAACGATGCTTCAACTAGTCTTAGGGTCCCCTAAGACTTTAATGCGGTGGTGACAGGAGTAGCGAATCGATATCAGTACGTCATTCCGGAATTTTTCTTTGCAGATTTTGAAGCAAAGAAAAATATCCGGAATCTAAAAAACTGGATTGAGGAGATTCCTGATAAATCTTTTGGCTGGAAAAAATGCCAAAAGATTTTCTGGAATGACGGTCAGTGAGGTAGTCTCGGCTCAGTCATTCTTAGAGGTGCGAAGAATCTTATCCATAATTACAGAAGAATAGTATTTTTTGAAAGGATGCATCAACTAGTCTTAGGGTTCCCTAAGACTTTTATTAGGTGGTGACTAGAGTAGCGAATTGATATTCGTTCGTCATTCCGGAATTTTTCTTTGCAGGCTTTAGAGCAAAGAAAAATATCCGGAATCTAATAAGCTGGTTTGAGAGGATTCCAGAAAATCTTTTGACTGGAAAAGTGTCAAAAGATTTTCTGGAATGACGGTCAGTGAGGTAAGCTCGGCTCAATCATTCTGAGAGAAGCAAAGGATCTTATTCATCATAAAGGAAGAATAATATTTTCTGAAAGGATGCAACAACTAGTCTTAGGATCTCCCTAAGACTTTTATGTGGTGGTGGCTAAGGTAGCAAATTGATATCGGTATGTCATTCCGTAATTTTTCTTTGCAGTTTTTCGAGCAAAGAAAAATATCCGGAATCTAAAAACTGGAATCACGTGAAACTATATCGCTCCGTGATTGATTAAATACACATGGAATTAAAAGGAAAACTAGCGATAGTAACCGGTGTCAGTAAAGGCATCGGTTTAGAAACAGTTAAAACTTTATTGGAAGCTGGCATGTATGTAGCAGGCTGGGGAAGAACCAATAACTCTATAGATCATAAAAATTACCACTTCTTTAAAACTGATGTTGCCGACTGGGAGAACGTTCAGGCTTCTTACAAGGCCACTAAAGAGCAGTTGGGTAACCCTGCTGTGCTTATCAATAATGCAGGTTTCGGTATTCAGGGATTAATCCATGAGATAGATGTTGAAGACTGGAAGTCTATGTACGATGTGAATGTGCACGGTTTATTTTACTGTATTAAAATGGCAGCACCAGATATGATTGATAATCAGGAAGGACATATTGTGAATATCTCGTCTATTGCAGGAACCAATGGTGTGAAAACCATGAGTGGCTATGTCGGGTCTAAGCATGCAGTAACGGGTATCGGACACTCAATTTTCCAAGAGTTGAGAGACTACGGAATTAAGGTGACAACCATCTACCCAGGTAGTACAAATACCAACTTCTTCGATGATATGGAGTTTGCTAACGCGAATGAAAACATGATGCGTCCTCAAGACATCGCTCAGACTATTCTAGGTTCGCTACAAACTCATCCGAATTACCATGTAGTAGATGTGGAAGTAAGACCGCTGAAACCGAAAGGGTAGAGAAGCAGAGAGCTAAAAGCCATTTGGAAAGATTAGAAAACCGAGCATAGTTGTTCGGTTTTTTGTTTTATATGCTGTCAGGGGCTCACTGCAGCAATGTTTTGCCTGAATAAAGAATTGGTAATCTTCCAAAGATTAGTCGTCAGACCACTCCAAGTGGTCAGACGACTTTCAAGTCTATAGAAACAGTTGTTCCCTTGATGCAAGGGATTCACTTATATGGGTTCTCAGTGAGGATATACCCCTCCGGCTTCCAGCCACCTCCCCTTCAGGGGAGGAGTTTGGCTCAACAGTATTTGTCCATCCACGATTAACTGATAACCGATAACGATTAACCTATACAGCAAAAACTTCCGGCTTCCGACTTCGGTCTTCCGTCTTCTCCACTATCTTTGACAATTCCTAAAACGAAAAGACGTTCATTCATCAATGTCAGTAAAGGTAGCCGGGCTAATTAAAATTTATGGGCAACAACATGCGGTAGATGATATTTCATTTATCGCCCAACCGGGAGAGATTCTGGGCTTTTTGGGTCCCAATGGAGCTGGCAAGTCCACCACCATGAAGGTTGCTACTGGTTTTATTCCACCTTCTGAAGGTTCGGTAGAAGTTTGTGGTATCGATGTGATGAATCAGCCCGTTGAAGCCAGAAGGAAGATTGGCTATCTGCCGGAGAATAATCCTCTTTATTTAGATATGTATGTGCATGAGTATTTGCTTTTTATGGCATCGGCTCATGGGCTAAAAGGGGCATCGGCCAAGGCTCGGGTAAAGGAAATGGTGGCACTCTGCGGGCTCACCAAAGAGCAGAACAAGAAGATTGCCATGCTCTCCAAGGGTTACAGGCAAAGGGTGGGGCTGGCTCAGGCGCTGCTCCACGATCCGGAAGTATTGATTCTGGATGAACCCACCACTGGGCTTGATCCCAATCAACTGGTGGAAATCAGAAAGCTGATCAAGGAAATTAGTAAGAACAAGACTGTGATTTTTAGTACCCATATTATGCAGGAAGTGAAAGCTTTGTGTGATAGGGTGGTGATCATCAACCAAGGCAAAATTGTAGCCGATGATACGCTTCAAAACCTCATGGGTAACCGCGTGGTGCTGAAGGTGGAATTTGAGTCGGCTGTGGATGTACAGAAACTGTCTGTTTTAGGTCAGGTGGAGGAGAAGGGAGCAAACCAGTTTAGCATTTCCAGCGAAGCCGGAAAAGACCTGCGGTCGGTGCTCTTCAAAATGGCCAAGGAAGAAGATTGGGTAATTCTAAGCATGAGCCAGGAAACTCAGGAATTGGAAGAGATTTTTCACCAGTTAACCCAAGCGAACTGATATGTGGGCGATCTATTCTAAAGAAATCCGTCAGTTCCTCAATTCACTCATCGCCTATGTGGTGATTGGCGTTTTCCTCACGGGAATTGGCCTATTAATGTGGGTGTTCCCAGAAACCAGCATCATCAATTATGGCTTTGCCGATATGGAAAGCCTCTTTTCATTGGGGCCATTTGTGTTTATGTTCCTCATTCCGGCCATCACCATGCGAATGGTGGCGGAGGAAAGAAGGGCAGGAACCATTGAGCTGCTGCTCACCAAACCATTGACGGAGTGGCAGATTGTGCTGGGGAAATACTTTGCGGCTTTTACGCTGGTTATTCTATCAGTTGTTCCCACACTCGTTTATTTCTATTCGGTTTATCAATTGGGCAACCCTGTTGGTAATCTGGATATACCAGGAATTATCGGGTCCTATATTGGTCTAATTCTACTTGGAGGTGTGTTTACCGCTGTTGGTTTGGCGGCTTCGGCTTTTACCGAAAATCAGATTGTATCATTTATTCTGGCGGTTTTTCTCTGCTTTTTCCTATATACAGGCATAAGCTCTCTGGCCGATTTAGTGAGTGGTCCTTCTGCCATTTACATTGAAGATTTGAGCCTGAGCTTTCATTACGATGCGCTTAGCCGTGGTTTGATTGATACCAGAGATTTGACCTTCTTCTTATCGACTATCATCTTTATTCTGATTATCACGCATTGGAAGATTATTGCTAGAAAGCTAAGTTTCAAGCCTATCAGATCGAGACTTTATAAGCGAGTATTTCTCGGTATGCTGGCTTTGTTGGTTTTCAATATTGTGGCTGCCAACTTTTTCTATCGATTCGACCTTACCGAGGATAAAAGGTACACACTGAAGCCTGCGACAAAAGAATTACTAAGGCAGTTGGATCAGCCGATGACCATTGAAATTCTCTTGGCTGGCGATTTACCTGCCGGTTTTGAGCGTTTCAGAAAGTCGATCAAAGAGACCATCGATGAGTTCGATGTCTATAAGCCGGGGGTGATCAATTACTTTTTTACTGATCCATCTGCAGCAGAAGATGCAAAAACTCGCGATGAGAATATTCGCTATTTGATGCAAAATGGATTCGAGCCAACCAATGTAGTGGATACTGAAGATGGAAGGCAGATTCAGAAGATCATTTTCCCTTATGTGATTGTTCGTTATGGTGAACAGGCTGCCGGTATTTTACTACTCAAAGGTGGAAAGGGTGGAAGCCCGAATGAAACCATTAATCAAGCTATTGAGAATGTTGAGTTTGAGCTGGCTGTCGGTTTACAACGCCTGGCTAACCTCAATAGAAAAACAATCGGTTTGGTGCGTGGTCATCAGGAACTCGATTCCATGAATATTGTGGGCTTTATGAGTGAAATGGTTCAGTATTTCGATATGAAGGAGATGAAACTGGATCAGCAGGTTTATCCTGAAGATTATGACGCCCTAATCATAGCGAAACCTACTTCTGCCTTTAGCCGATCGGAGAAGTATGTACTCGATCAATATGTGATGCACGGTGGTAAGGTCATGTTCCTCATAGAATCATTGCAGGCCGATATGTCTCAGGCGGCAGGAATGGGGACACTTGCTACTCCTATCAATCACAATTTGGAAGATTTGCTTTTCCGTTATGGAATCAGACTTAATGGAAATTATGTTCAGGATATTCAGAATTTCGGGAGATATCCGGTAGTAGTTGGTGAACAAAATGAGATTATCAATTTGCCATGGCCGTTTTATGCTTCTGTCAATGACTTTGCGGAGCATCCTATCACCAAGAATTTGGATGCCGTTTATCTCCGTTTCTTTAGCACAATAGATACGGTGAAAGCTGGTGGTGTAACCAAAACTCCGTTGATGTTCACCTCTGAGTTTACGAGGGTTTTGCCAGCTCCAGCACCTGTAGCTTTAGAAGATTATGCCAATCAGCCTGACCCTAGTTTATTCTCTGGAGGAAAGAAGGCTGTGAGTTATTTGCTCGAAGGTAATTTTACTTCACTTTTCAAGAACAGGGTTTTACCAGATTCAGTGAATAAAGCTTCTTATCTCGAGGAAGGGTTGCCATCCAAAATAGTGGTGGTTTCCGATGGTGACTTTATTCGCAATGAACTGAATTTAAGAAATAGAACACCGTATGAATTAGGCGTGAACCCTTTCAGGGAAGATGGTGAAAAGGTGCGCTATGCTAATAAAGACTTCATGTTCAATGCGCTGGCTTATCTCACTGATGAAAACGGATTGATTACCTCTCGGAACAAGGAAATCACTTTAAGACCGTTGAACCGAACAAAACTTCAATCGGAAAGAGGCTTCTGGCAGGCCCTGAACTTGGCTGGTCCCTCAGTGATTCTGGTAATTTTTGGTTTTGTTAGAGCCTATATACGAAAGCGTAAATACACATTTTAAATAATGACTGAACACACATACTACAGAGAGCCTTTTGTAAGGACTCCTGAAGAACTTCTTGATAAAAAGCTAGAATTGGCGCAGATAACCAAAGACGACCTAATTATTGATCTGGGCTGCGGTGATGGATACGTGATGATAGCGGCCTGTCAGCGTTATGGCTGTAGAGCAATCGGTTATGAAATTGACTCAGAGATTGTTGAAATGGCCACTAAAGCTGTGGAGGAGTCAGGACTTTCAGATAGAATAGAAATCAGGCAAAAGGATTTTTCGGAACATGATTTTTCAGAAGGAACGGTCTACTTGCTTTACCTTACTCGCAATGAGCTGAACAAATTTTCATTGCCACTTGAAATACATGCTCCTAAAAGAACAAGGATTGTGACCCATGATTTTGACATGCCAGCATGGGAGCCCAAGGAAACGGTAGAGTTTCCTCTCATGTCAGGAGATACCAAGTTTATCTACTTGTTTGAGAAGTGAGTTTGAAGCCCTCCGCCCGTTGGGCACCTCCCCTAGGTTAGGGGAGGAATTGTTGCCGAAGTTTTTTTCGTCTCGTCATTCAGAAGGAGGCCATAGGCCGACTGAAGAATCTCATCAATTATTTATGAGATCCCCGCCTCAGCGGGGATGGCATACAATTAATATTTCTGCACACTCTGGTCAATCTCATCTGCCCAAGCTAGGATGCCGCCCTTGAGATTGTAAAGGTTTTCAAAGCCATGGTTAGCCTCCAACCATTGAATGGCATTACCACTTCTGGCGCCACTTCTGCAATGAACCACTACTTGCTTGTCTTTAGCGAATTTATCAACATTTTCGGGCACCGTGCCTAATGGAATAAGCTCCGCACCGATTTCAGCAATCTCTGCTTCGTGCTGTTCACGAACGTCTATTAATTGAAAGTCGGCACCGTTATCCATTAATGCCTTCAATTCTTTTACTGTTATTTCCTTCATTTTAATTCTCGTTGTCGATGGACTTTTTTGAAACCAAGCTCGAAGTTAGTTGGTTCAGCTTTTTCACTTTGTAACCGAAGTTACCTTTTAATTCATCACGAATCTCCCTCATTCGCTGTAAAAGTTCATCAATTTCATCGGGCAGTACTTCATTTAGCGTTTCCTTGAGTCTTTTGGCAATTGTTGGCGACTTTCCATTGGTTGAAATACCAATCTTTAAGTCGCCTTTGGTAACTATGCTACCAAGGTAAAAATCGCACAAGTCTGGAGTGTCAGCTACATTGACCAAGATGCCAAGACTTTTGGCTTCTTCCTGAATCCCTATGTTGGTTTCATGATCTTCCGTGGCTATTAGTGCCATCTGCATTCCCGTTAGATCTTCTGGGAAATATGCCCTCTCATAAAGAGTAACTGAAGGATGAGCCTTGACCAAGGTTTTGATCTCTTCTTTAATGGATTTTCCCACCAAAGTGACCTTGGCCTGAGGACTACTTTTCAGTAGAAAACTCAACTTTTCAAGACCTACTTCACCACCTCCGACAATAAGTGTTTCAAACTGGTGAACCTTCAGAAATACAGGATAGAGCTCATTTGCCATATTAAACTGCCTGAATGTGTTTGAATTCCTCTATGTAGGCTTTGCCCAATTTTACCACTTCTCCCACTACAATAACCGCAGGTGAGGAGATGTTGTGTTTCGAAGCCTCAAACTCAATGTTGGAAATGTTGCCAATCACCATTTTTTCATTTTCCAAAGTTCCATTTTGAATGATCACTACAGGAGTGTCCTGCTTTCCATAGTGGCGGAAAGTGTTGCAGATTTCATGAAGTTTTTTGGTACCCATTAATATGACAATAGTGGCTGTAGATTGAGCCGCAAGTGCAATATCAGGAGTAAGTCCACCTTCCTTGGTGGTAGCAGTAACCACCCAATAACTTTGACTGAATCCTCTTGAGGTCATGGGTATTTGCTGAAGTGCTGGCACGGCATGAGCACTGCTAATCCCTGGTACTATTTCGCAAGGAATGTCGAATTGACGAGCAAATTCCAACTCCTCATAACCCCTTCCGAAAATGAAAGGGTCTCCACCTTTCAGGCGAACTACATGCCCATTTTCTTGTGCAAAGTGAACAATGAGCTCATTGATGGTTTGCTGTGTATGACTATGCTTTCCTACTCTTTTACCCACATAGATTTTCTCCACTTTGGGTTTGGCGTAGGAGAGTAAGGCCTTGCTAGCCAAATCATCATAAAGGATTACATCTGCATCGGCAATGGCTTTGATGCCCTTAACGGTGATTAAGTCAGGATCTCCCGGACCGGCACCAACCAAAGTTAGTTTTGCGTTATTGTTCATCTTAAGCTTTATAAAAATCGCTGATCACTACTTTATCTTCTCCTTGGGCTGCAAGCTGTTCGCCTCTATAATTTCTGACAGTCCTTAAAAATTCGGTCGATTGATTAAAATACTCTTGAGCAAATTCATTCGAAGGCTCATGTTGCTGTATTCTAAGCACATAAGCTTTGAATCCTTCTGCGAAGGTGAATCTGGCATTGGTGCCGAACACTTCTTCGAAGCTTTCAAGAATACCGATTTGCGTATTGCACTTTACGTCTTCGCTTAGCAGTAGAGCCTTTGCTCCGATTACAAAAGCTGAATAGGAATTGTAAATAGCATCGGCATGAGCTGCTTCTTTCAAACCTGCTTCAGCCCACTCTAACCTTTCCTGTGCTTCATCTATTATCGTTCCAATTACATCCAGCATTACACTGGCACATTCTCCCACTCCAATTTCCGGGATGAATTTTTCTTCTTTACCCCAGTCGATGTACTCAGCTTGATCTAGTGTTTCTAGTTCGGCCAAAGGCTTCAAGAGATGGTAGAAATGCCTTTTTCCTAATCGTTGATAGAAGTCGTTGAAGTATTCGCCCCAATCAGCATTCGTTTCAAAAGCGTTTAAGAGTAAAGAAAGGGCGGTAGGAATTCTTTTTGTTGGGAGCTTGATCACCTTTTCGGCCATAAACCCTTCCCCATTAGGTGAAACACCACCACCAATCACCACTTGCATTGCAGGAATTACCAATCCTTTATGCTTGATAGAACTACCGTGAAAGCCAATATTGGCCGCCATATGCTGCCCGCAGGCATTCATGCATCCACTGATCTTGATTTTGATATTAGATTCATCAATTAGGTGCTTGAAATCTGTAGCAAGCAAGTTTTCTAAAGCAGTGGCCAAGCCTGTGCTATTGGTCACCGCTAAGTTGCAGGTGTCGCTACCCGGGCACGAAGTAACATCATGAGTACTATTGAACCCTGGTTTGGCAAGATTAAGTTCGGTAAGTGACTGGTAGAAGAATGGCAGTAAATCGGGCCTTACGTACTTTATAAGAAGGCCTTGGTTGGCAGTAACACGAATGTCATCTCCCGCAAATTCCTGTACTAGAGCAGCCAGCTTTCTGGCTCTGCTAGAATCAATATCTCCTAATGGAACTCTAATCCAAATACCATAATACCCTTGTTGCTTTTGCTCGAAAGTATTGGTGCGTTTCCAGTTTTCAAATGCGTTCCAGTCTTCTATTTGAGTTTCTGGAATGGCCTTGATCTCAGGTATGTTGGCCTCTGTAAGGCTAAGATCGAAATTTGTAGCGGTAGCTTTTAAGGACTTCCTTTCTTCATTTATGAGCTCCATCAGTTTTTCCAAACCAATGTTCTTCAATAGAAACTTGAGCCGGGCTTTATTGCGATTTGCTCTTTCTCCATATCTATCGAAAACTCTAATTAGTGCTTCGGAGAAAGGAATGATTTCTTCGGCAGGTAGAAACTCATGCGCTGTTTGGGCTGTCATGGCTACCGCGCCCAAGCCACCGCCAACTACTATTTTGAAGCCTTTGGTTCCATTTTCGATTTTAGGAATGAAGCCAATGTCGTGGAAGTAAGTCATGGCTGTGTCGCTTTCATCTGCCGTGAAAGCGATTTTCATTTTCCTGCCCATATCCTGACAGATTGGGTTTCTCAGGAAGAAATGGGTCAATGCATGAGCGTAAGGCGTTACATCAAAGGGTTCGTTTGGGTTAACTCCCGCATCAGGAGAGGCAGTGACATTACGAACAGTATTTCCGCAGGCTTCTCTAAGAGTAACATCGCTTTCTTCCAATTCTGCCCAAAGCGCAGGCGAATCTGCCAGCTTAACAAAGTGCAATTGTATGTCTTGCCGAGTAGTTAGATGTAGGTTGCCTGTGGCATATTTGTCCGAAACATTGGCAATGGTAATGAGCTGTTGGGGTGTTACCTTTCCGTAGGGCAGCTTTATACGTATCATCTGAACACCTGTTTGCCGTTGTCCATAAACGCCTCGGGTAAGTCGGTAGAGCTTAAATTTATCTTCAGCAATTTCTCCCTGATTGAACTTTTCTATTCGTTTTTCAAGCTCTAGAATGTCTTTTTTGGCAGCTGCGCTGATGTTCTTTTTATATGTCAAGCTCATGGTTAGTTGTTCTTTTCTGGTAGTACAGATGGCTTTTGATATGCAAGTTTAAATAAAAGAATATAAAGTCTACCAAAAAAGTAGGGTAATAATTCAGAAATGCTTTCTTTTGCTTTTATCTAGTATTTCAATGATCAACTTTAGTCCTTGGGAAAATATTGAGGCCAAAATGAAGTTGAGGCTAAGTAGAATGCGCCAAAATCCTTACAATTGATGGGCGATATAGATTTTATTTTTAATTTTATCCGCTTATTAAAACCACTCAAAAATTCAATCTTCTATGAAGTTTATAGTTTCTTCAGCTGAACTTTTAAAGCGCCTATCAAATATCAATGGCGTTATCACAACCAATCCGGTTGTTCCTATTCTCGAGAATTTCCTTTTCGAGATAAATGATGGCCTTTTGACCGTTACTGCTTCCGATCTTCAGACCTCTATGATTACTGAGATTGATGTAGAGGCCAAGGAAGATGGTAGTATTGCTGTGCCAGCAAGAATTTTGATGGACACACTCAAGAACTTACCTGAGCAGCCTGTTACTTTCAGCATAGACAACGAAACTTATAGCGTAGAAATAAACTCTGATAATGGTAGATATAAGCTGGCAGGTGAGAATGCAACAGACTTCCCTAAGGTACCAGAAGTTACTGATGCATATTCTGTAGATATGTCTACAGATGTGTTGAGCAGTGCTATCAATAATACCATTTTCGCCACTTCTAATGACGAATTAAGACCAGCTATGACTGGGGTTTTCGTAAAGTTAGGAGATACAAATACAACATTTGTTGCAACGGATGGACACAGATTGGTACGTTACAGAAGAGTGGATGTAGCGACTGACTCAGGAATGTCTATCATTATTCCTCGTAAGGCCTTGAACTTGTTGAAGTCTACTTTGCCTTCGGAAAATGTGAACGTAGTAATGGAATACAATGCTTCTAATGCATACTTCCATTTCAATAATATTAAAATGATTTGTCGTTTGATCGATGAGCGTTTTCCAGATTATGAAAACGTAATCCCTGCGGAGAACCCAATCGAAATGACAATTGAGAGAAGTGAGTTGTTAGGTTCATTAAAGCGTATCTCTATTTACGCGAACAAAACAACCCACCAAATCAGGTTAAAAATTACTGGTAGTGAATTAACTATCTCTGCTGAAGATCTAGATTTCTCAAATGAGGCGAAGGAAACTTTGGCATGTGAGCATGAAGGGGAGGATATTGAAATTGGTTTCAATGCTAAGTTCTTAGTAGAGATGCTTGGTAATATTCACTCTAAATCAATTACACTTCAAATGTCTGCTCCTAATCGTGCTGGTTTGATTATTCCTGCAGAGAAGGACGAAAGCGAAGATATCTTGATGCTTGTAATGCCAGTTATGCTGAACAACTATTAATGTTTTATATAATTAAATGAAAGAGGAGCTCAGGCTCCTTTTTTTGTTTCACACTAAAATTACCGATTATTACAAATGCTCTCAAAGAAGACCCAGTACGCCTTTCACGCACTTACGTATTTAGCTGAAAATAAGGATAAGGGGCCTGTGCTGATCTCTGAGATTTCTCAAGAGAGACAAATATCATTGAAGTTTCTAGAGAATATCTTGCTCGAACTGAAGAAGGCCGGAGTGCTTGGAAGTAAAAAGGGTAAGGGTGGAGGCTATTACCTCATTAAGCCACCAGAAGAAGTTAAGCTGGCTAAGGTTATTCGTATGCTCGATGGTCCAATTGCGCTGCTGCCTTGTGTAAGCCTAAACTATTATGAGAAGTGTGAGAACTGCCAAGAAGAGATTTGCGGGCTTAATCACGTTATGGCAGAGGTTCGAGACAATACATTGAAGGTATTGGAAAATAAGACTTTGGCCGATGTGCTAAGAAGTTCTGCTTCTTAAATCTCAATAAACTAAGAATGGAATTCCACCTATTAGGTTGAGCAAGAGTGAAGCTTTGGCCGCAATATGTGTCTTTACTGGTTGACTCTCGAGTATTAGTTTAAGACTGTCAGAGTCACGGTGAGGACACAATGACTGGCAAGCAATCTCAAGTTTCTGATTAACCTTTTGCTACAATCTGTGTCTTCACCGATTGACATTTGAAGATTACTAACAGGGAAGCTCATAGTGAGGGAACCATGACCGGCCGCAGAGAAGCTCTTTTTCATAAGTTTCAAATATCACATAGTGACATTCTAATCGTTTTATTGAGCTAATCGTTGAGTTTTCTGAACCGCTCAGAAATTTTCTCGGCTAAAAGTCTACTAAAATGGTAGGGAATATATAGATTTGTCGAATCGAATCTATTTAAGACTAGAGAATATGTTGGTAGATACGCTTGTTAATGGAAAGATTGAGGAGAGCCGAAAGGCTGATAGTAACCTTAAAAGCTTACTGAAAACTGTAAGCTGGAGGGTTGTAGGTACCATAGACACCATGGTGATATCATATATTATTACGGGTGATTTTGCCACTGCTTTTTCAATCGGTTCGGTTGAAGTAGTCACTAAAATGATTCTCTATTACCTACATGAGCGAGTTTGGGCTACAATAAAAGTTAGAAAATGAGTGAAGCAATAATCAACCAGTTAATTGAGGAAATAGAAGGGAAGTCTTTGGCGGAGTCGTTGAGCATTGTTGCTAACGCTTTTCCTGGTAAGGTTAGGTTTTCTTCTGCTTTTGGTCAGGAAGACCAAGTAGTTGCCGATGCAATCTTTAGGAACGATGTCGATATAGAGGTGTTTACACTCGACACTGGCAGGTTGTTTAAAGAGGCTTATGAACTGATAGATCAGACTCGTTCCAGATATAAAAAGCCAATTAAGGTTTATTACCCTAAAGCGGAGCGAGTGGAGACTATGGTGAATAAAAAAGGTATGCACAGCTTTTACGAGTCTGTAGAGAACCGTAAGGAATGTTGCTTTATTCGTAAGGTTGAACCATTAAAACGAGCTTTGGTAGGCGCTAAAGTTTGGGTGACGGGCTTACGGTCAGATCAGTCTGAGAATAGGCAGGGCTTTGATCTTTTGGAGTGGGATGGAGCTAATCAGGTCATCAAATTCAATCCAATTCTTCGTTGGTCTTATGAAGAAATGATCGATTACCTCAAACAATACAAAGTGCCTTACAACAAGTTGCATGACAAAGGATATATCAGCATAGGTTGTGCACCATGTACTCGCGCCATTGAGCCAGGAGAACACCCAAGAGCCGGCAGATGGTATTGGGAGACCTCCCAAAAAGAGTGTGGGCTACATCAGGTAAATAAATCGACTGCTAGCATCTAAACTACATTTACTACCAGCCGAAAAGCATCAGTATTCCAGCTGCTGTTAAGAAAAGCCCTCCAGAAAATGTTTCTATACGGTGTGATGCTTCGTATTTGTCATTAGGGTTTTTCTCTTTCGGTAAAATTGCTCGGTATATAAATATAATGCCCAATGGGATAAGAAGAGCTCCTATTAGTTGTCTCATTAATGCAGCTTCTCTTCAATCATTTCATCCAAATCTAGGGCCAACTCAAAGGTGTCTTCAAACAATCGGTTAAGCTCTTGTTCATTGGCTAACAGATTAACTACTAAGTTTTTGAATTCTACACTTTTAATCTTCTCGTAAGAGATGATTTTTTCTTCTCCGAAGTCTACGTCCGACACCAAAAATTCTGAGTAGTACTTCTCCTTCATCCTTACATAGTAATCTACCACGTCTCTTAATTCCAAATACTTGCTCTTGAGCGTGATTAGTTCACTTTTTACGTCAGAATTTCTATTCGTGTAATTAGTGTTTAAGTAGAAGTTGATGGCTTCTAGCTGAATGATAGGTTTGTAAGTTCTGTTAATGTTAAAGAGATAAGTTCCAATGTTGTCGTCTTCTAGCAAGCCACCTGAAAATAGTATTCTGGCTAATTCTCGAGTATCTTCTTGCAGTTCATTCCGGCTTGGAACAATGCTGTAGAAGTTCTCCATATTGGTTTCGTTTTCGCGGTAAACCTTTCTTAAAGCAGCTTTTTCTAGTTGAAGATCTTTCTGACCCTCGTAATAAACATTGAGCTGATAGGCTACGCTGATACCAAAGATGATCAGCAAAACTTCCATAAAATATGTAAAGAAGTCTCTTCTCCTTAACTTTTTTGAAGCGGCTGATTTCTTAAGCCTCCTCGAAGTACCTATTTTGACCATTACTTGCTGTTCCTGAAATTGACCTTACCATTTTATTAGCTTCTCAAGCTATCATTTTTTCAAGAAAGTCGCCCACGAAATAAGCTAATACTGCTGCTGAACCTCCAAGAAAAAGTGTTTCCAAAGTGCTTCTGAGCTTGTTGGCCTGAGTTACATAGCTTTTGGCAAAGCCTATTCCTGCAAATGTTACAAAAGTAAGAACAGATGAATAAAGAAATAGGTCACCAGAAATGCTTGAACTTGTGTAGTCGATGACATATATGATCAGAGGTATAATGCCTAGACTAAGGAATGAAATGAAGGTAACAAAGCCCATTTGAAATGGAGATTTGGATTCTTCGGTCATGTTAAGTTCTTCCTTCATCATTACATCTACCCAGCGATCTTTATTCTCAGTGATTTTGTCTACTACTTGCTCTAGAAGCTTACCTTCAAAACCCTTAGCAGCATATATTTCCCTAATCTCTTCTCTTTCCTTTTCAGGCAGATTGTCTACTTCCCAATATTCAATGGCTTTATGTTTTCGGTAATTCTCTTGCTCTGACTTGGTAGAAAGGTAGCTGCCCACAGACATGGCAAAGCCATCGGCAAACAGGTTCGCGAAGCCAAGAATTAACACAACTGCACTATCTAGCTGTGCGCCAGCAGCTCCAGCTACTACGGCAAAGGTGGTAACGGAGCCATCAATGCCGCCATAAATGAACTCTCCAATGTAATCTTGGAAGCGAGAGAACCACTTATTCTCTCCATGTAGTCTGGGTTCTATATGCTTAGCCATAACCAATTTTGTAGTAAGACTTGTACTAATATAGTCTGAATGCTTGGCTAAGTAGAGTGAAAAATAAAAAAGCCTGACGGGTGTCAGGCTTATAAATTAATCCATTCTTTCAATTTTTGCCCCAAGGGCTTTTAATCGGGTGTCAATATGTTGGTAGCCTCTATCTATTTGTTCTACATTGTCAATAATAGATCGGCCTTCTGCAGAAAGTGCTGCAATCAACAGGGCTTGTCCGGCACGAATGTCTGGAGATGTCATTCTAATTCCCTTAAGTTTTTGCTGTCTATTCAAGCCAATAACTGTAGCTCTGTGCGGATCGCAAAGGATGATTTGAGCGCCCATGTCAATCAGTTTATCTACAAAGAACAGGCGGCTTTCAAACATTTTCTGGTGAACCAAAACCGTTCCTTTAGCCTGAGTGGCCACCACTAGCACAATACTAAGAAGGTCAGGGGTAAGGCCAGGCCAAATAGCATCAGCAATAGTCATAATTGAACCATCTATGAAGGTTTCAATTTCGTAACGATCTTGAGAAGGAATGAAGATGTCATCACCTCTGAACTCCATATCGATTCCTAGTCTTTTGAAGGTATCAGGAATTACACCAAGCTCAGGAATCTTACAATCTTTGATAGTAATTTCAGACTGAGTCATAGCTGCCATGCCTATGAAAGAACCAATTTCAATCATATCAGGCAGCATTGTATGCTCTGTACCACCTAGTGAGTCTACTCCCTCGATATGAAGTAAGTTAGAGCCAATTCCAGTGATTTTGGCTCCCATGCGGTTAAGCATTTTACTCAACTGTTGAAGATATGGCTCACAAGCAGCATTGTAAATGGTGGTTTTTCCTTTGGCCATGGCTGCTGCCATTAAGATGTTGGCAGTTCCGGTTACGGAAGCCTCGTCAAGCAGCATGTATGTTCCTTTCAGCTGACTAGCATCGATATGGTACATGCCTGTCTCTGCCTCATAAAGGAATCTGGCTCCAAGTTTTTGAAAGCCAATGAAGTGAGTGTCTAGCCTTCTTCTACCAATTTTGTCTCCTCCAGGTTTAGAAATCTTTCCTTTGCCAAAACGAGCCAAAAGCGGACCTAAAATCATTATTGAACCTCTGAGAGATGAAGCTTTCTTTCTGAAGTCCTCTGTTTCTAGGTAGTCGATGTCTACATTTTTAGCACAGAAGCGATAGCTCTCATTGCCAAGATATTTAACATCTACACCCATTTCTGCCAAAAGCTCAATCAGCTTGTTAACATCACGAATGTCTGGGACTTTGTTAATTGTAACAGGTTCTGCGGTAAGCAAAACTGCACATAGAATTTGTAAAGCTTCGTTTTTGGCACCTTGTGGAATAATATCTCCTGAAAGGCGGGTGCCACCTTCAATAATGAAAGAGGACATTTAGTTTCTGCGTCTTTTGTTGTTGTTTCTTCTTCGGTTATTGTCGCGGTTATTGTTCCTGTTAGAACGATGCGATTCCTTAACATTATTATTAAAGAGACCGAATTCTTTCACTTTCTCAATGTCAATATCTAGCTGCCCCTTAGATAGCTCCTTAATGTGCTTTAAGATGATTTCATCATCGATATTGTCTTTGTTCCAAGTATTGTAGAAAGACTTCATCAGTCTGCCAATGTGAATAATGGCAGACTCTCTAGTTTCTGCGTCTTCCATGGCAATGGCTTGCTCAATCATTATTTCTACGCTACGGCCGTAGTGCATGTACTTAATGTTTGAGCTTTTGTAATTAACCCTTTGTGGTTTTTTGCCAATAGCTTCTTTGTCAGGCATTGGAAAAGGCGCTTCAACTTCTAGTTCAAAGTTGGAGATCAAATACAAGTCGTCCCATACTTTCTGATCGTAATCCTGATTGCCTTTGATGTTGGTGTTGATCTGCTTCATCAGATCTGTCAAGGTTTCTGCGTAAGCGCTTCTTTTTTCCTTGTCTTCTATCGTTTTTATATGATTAACCAACTTTTGGATGTTGCGACCATACTCTAACAATTTCACTTCAGATCGCTCCGTATTATATTCTAATCCCATTGATTTTTAGTCTTGGTTCAAATTACTAATTATTATTGAAAAGCTAGTTTTAAGCTTATCTATTCTACTATTCTAAGCTTTGCAAAGGCCAGCAAGAGCGTTTTTTCGCCAAAGTCTTCAAATATGACTATTGCCTTTTTGTTGGCGCCTTCGGTGTCTAGTTTTCGTACTTTTCCGAAGCCGAATTTCGGATGTTCTACCTTCATGCCTTCTCCAAGCTTCGATGTGTCGCTAGGCTTAAAATCTACCGAAGGTTTATGGTATTGAAGCGGCTTTTTGGCTACTGGTTTTTTATTGCTCATCAAGTTTCTTGCAAAGCTTGAAGAAAAACCCGGTGGCTGTTCGCTCTTACCCAACTTAGGTTCTCTGCTTCCAAAGCGTGTGTTCACAAAGATATAATTGGGGTCTACTTCTTCAATAAAACGGCTTGGTTCACAATTAATGAGCCTACCAAACCTGTAACGCGAAAGGGCATAAGAAAAGTACAGGTTGTCTTGAGCCCGCGTAATGGCCACATAAAAAAGCCTGCGTTCTTCTTCTAAGTCGGCTCTACTGCTCAACATCATTTGAGAAGGGAAGAGGTCTTCTTCCAAACCAACGATGAATACGTTTTTAAACTCTAGTCCCTTCGATGCATGAATTGTCATTAAAGAAACGAAGTCATTGTCTGTAGGGTCTTCATTGTCTGCATCCGTCAATAGAGCAATGTCTTGAAGAAATGCGCCCAAGGTTTTGTCTTCTACTTCAGGCGTTTCTACGAACTCCTTCATGGCATTCAGGAGTTCCTGAACGTTTTCGTAGCGGTTAAGTCCTTCAACCGTTTTGTCATCGTAAAGCTCTTTAAGCAAGCCCGAAGCTTTGGCTATATGACTTGCCGCTTCAAAAGCATCTTTAGAGTCTACATAGATTTTGAAACTTTTAACCAAGGTAACAAAGTCTCTAACGGCATTGGCGGCTCTTCCCGGAAGGAACATGTCTATGTTGGTCAGCACTTCCCAGAGCGGAATGTCATGCTCAAAAGCCGCAACCACCATTTTTTCAACCGAGGTAGGTCCAATGCCTCGTTTCGGTAGGTTGATGATTCTTCTGAAAGATTGCTCATCGTTGGTATTGATGGCGAACCTCAAATAGCCCATCAGGTCTTTGATTTCCTTTCTTTGATAGAAGGAAAGACCACCATAGATTTTGTAAGGAATACCGCTTTTTCTAAGCGCTTCTTCTATAGCCCTCGACTGGCTGTTCGTTCTATAGAGAATAGCGAAGTCCTTATTTTCGTAATTGTTTTGTGCTTTTTGTTCGAAAATGGTTGAAGAAACAAATCGCCCTTCTTCATTGTCTGAGATAGACTTGATGAGTTCTATTCGGTTGCCATCATTATTGGCTGTCCAAACAGACTTTTTAAGCTGCCCTTTGTTTTGAGCGATCAGTGAGTTGGCCGCTTCAACAATGTTTTTAGTAGAGCGATAATTCTGCTCTAGCTTAATGACCTTAAGGTCTGGAAAGTCTTTCTCAAAGTTGAGGATGTTCTCAATATTAGCACCACGGAAGGCATAAATAGACTGGGCATCGTCACCTACTACCGCAATATTCTGACTTACGGCAGAGAGTTTCTTGGTAATGAGGTACTGCGAAACATTGGTGTCCTGAAACTCATCGACCAATACATATTTAAATCTGTGTTGATACTTGTGCAGCACATCTAAATGATCTCTAAAAAGTATGTTGGTGTTCAGCAGAAGGTCATCAAAATCCATAGCGTCTGCTTTGAAGCAGCGTTGGCAATAGGTTTTGTAGATTCTACCCATTTCTGGCTTTTGAGCTGCAGCATCATCTGCCGCGTAAAGCGGATTGTTGATGTACTCAGACCATTCTACCAGTCGGTTTTTAGCTCCCGAAATACGGTTGAGCACTACGTTTGGTTTGTAAACCTTATCATCTAGCCCAAACTCCTTAACGATAGTTTTAATGAGCGATTTAGAATCGTCACTATCATAAATGGTGAAGTTGCTCGGGTAACCCAATCGATCTGCTTCGGCTCTCAGAATTCTGGCGAATACGGAGTGGAAGGTGCCCATCCAAAGATTGCGGGCATTCAGGCCTGCCACTTTTTCAATACGCTCGCGCATTTCTCTTGCAGCCTTATTGGTAAAGGTCAGTGATAGTATGTTGAAAGGATCAACACCTTTTTCCTTTATCAAGTAAGCGATGCGGTAGGTGAGTACCCGAGTTTTACCAGATCCTGCTCCAGCAATAATCATGGCTGGGCCTTCGGTGTTTACTACACCTTCGTATTGTGGTTCATTAAGGGTTGAGAGAAAATCCATTCAGCACAAGAAGCTTCTATCGAGAAATAAATCAGCTTTATCATTATTGTGAATCGCTGATTTCTAAGACCCTGCAAGTTAAGACTTGAATCTAATTTTTGGTAATCAAAGTTTGGAAGTATTGTCAATAACCATCAATACAAGTGAGACTGCTTTTGCTAATTAATCGATTAGACCTTCTTGCATGGCAATTCTAACCATTCCAGCAACATTGTTAACGCCTAGTTTTGACATGATTGATTTTCTGTGAGTTTCTGTTGTTCTCCGTGCTATAAAGAGTTTTTCGGAGATTTCGTTGGTTGAAAGGCCTTGAACCACAAGGTTTAAAATTTCCAATTCGCGTTCTGTTAAGAGCTGGATTTTCTTCAGACTGCTTGATTTCACCTCTTTTCCATTTTCAATAAGAGCTTCCATTGCTTTTGGAGTATAATAGGTGTGCGATTTACTGACAGTTTTTATGCTGTGTAGGAATTCTTCAGAATCTGCATTTTTAAGTATGTAGCCCTCAACTCCAAGTTTTAAGGCCTTTTTTACTGTATTTCTATCCAAGTGCATGGTGAGTAATATGCAATTGGGTTTAGCATTAGCAGTTATAAGTTTTTCTACAAGCTCGAGTCCGTTTATTCCAGGCATATCAAGGTCGGTTATAAGCAGATCTGGTTTTAGAACTTTTGTTTTGGTAAGACCTTCATTCGAATTGCTATATATGCCTATCAGTTCAAAACCCTCAAGTTGATTTATTAGTCTGCTAATGCCTTCGGCAACTAATTCGTGATCATCAATTATTATTACTTTGGTCATTTATCTACAGGTATACTAACAAAAACGGTGGTACCTTGGCTTGTTTCAAAATTTACTTTGCCATTTACAATTGTGAGTCGGCTCTTTATGTTTTGCAGGCCATGTCCTTTTGGTTTGTCATGTTTTAATCCATCACCATTATCTTCTACCAAAAGAGTAAGCTGATTGCCTGTTTTATAAAGCTGAACATTTACTAATGTAGCATTTGAGTGTTTTAGAACATTGTTTATAAGCTCTTGTAAAATACGATAGATAGTGATTTCGATACGTTCTCCGAATCTGCTGTAGATATTTTTGTATTCAAATTCATATTCGATTTCAGAATACGTAAAAGAGTTTTTGAGTAGGTCATCTATCGCTTCAATCAAACCATGATCCACAAGAGCTCTTGGCATCATTTGGTGTGAAATAGTGCGTACCTCTTCAGCAGACCTGGTAAGCAGATCGTTGAGTTGCGCTATTTGGGGTTTTGCTGAGTCCTCTACTTTGCCCATGATATCGGACATCGCCAATTTAATGGCGGAGAGCTGCTGTCCGACTCCATCATGTAAATCTTTGCTAATGCGACTGCGTTCTGTTTCTGTAGCCACCAAGACATTTTGAAGGCCTTCTTCTCGTTCTTTAGCAAGTTGCTCATTATGCCTAATCTGTTTTCTTTTTTGTAGAAAATAGAACCAAACCCCTGCAATTATTAATGTCGTGGTTGCTATAAAGACTATTGTTCGTCTTTTTACTTTTTGGGAATTGATTTCTGCGTTAAGTTTAGTTTCACTCAGTTGGCGCTCAAATTCGAGGCTATCTGCCAGGTAATTCATTCTTTGATTAGCTTCTAGCCAAGCTATTTTTCTAGTATTATCTAAGTTAAGTAGGGAGTCTTCCGCATTTTTGAATTTTCTATGATAGGTCAGAGCTTTTTTATAGTCATTTTGGGCAAGGTACACTTGAAATAAACCTTTTGAGCTTTCAATTATGTCTTCTTGGTAATTGTTTGCAATGGCGTAATTGTAGCTTTCTTTAAAGTATGCTTCGGACTGTTCTAAACGACCTTTCCTTAGGTAGATTTCTCCGAGTGCTGATTTGGCTGGCGAATAGTAGAACTTTGAATTACAGTTCTCCATAGTCGAAAGTTCTTTATTTAAGTAGTACTCTGCTGAGTCTAATTGTTCCAAGCCAAGATGTATTCTCCCAAGCAAGGCAGAGTTTCCGGAATTACACAGGTCATCCATATTAAACTCTAACTTGGCACTCTTTGTGGCATAAATTAGAGCCGAGTCTAGCCTATTCTGAATTTGATAAAGAGAAGCAATATTATGGAGTGTGCCTCTTATGTAAGTTGTGTCATTCTGCAGAATGAAATACTGAAGTACCTCTTTGTAACTATCCATTGACTTCCCATATTCTCCAATTTTTTTATAAAGAACTCCAAGGTTGTACTCTAACTCTTGTAGACTTTTATGGTCATTAGATTCTCGATAAATCTTTTGAGCGGCTAAATAGGATTGAATTGACTCTATAAAATCACCTTGATTACTGTAGGTGTTTCCTAGATTTTCTAGAATGAAAGATTCATAACCTTTATTCTTAAGTACAATGCTAGCTTCAAGCGCAGAGTTTAGATATACTATGGAACTATCGCCCAAACCCATTTTACGGTATAGCACTCCAATCTCATTACCAAAAATCACTTGGTATTTTAAGTTGCTAAACTTCAAGGCGTAGTCAAAACCTTCACGAGCTATTTCAAGGTGGCGAGGTAGTTTCTCCAAATAGATTAAGGGTTGAATAACATTGAAGTAGCCTGAAAGGATATTGAAAGAGTCTTCTCTAGCAAGACTAATTTGAAGGTGCTTTTCATAAGTTTCTAATGCCTTTAGATCATTTTCCTGATTAAAGTACTCATCTCCAAGAGCCTTGTAAATCATCATTAATTCAGAAGAGTCTGAAGCGGTTTCTAGTTTGGTAGTCAGGCTGTCTATAGCCCCTTGGCCAAAAGCTGAAAAGCTGAAAATGCTTAAACATAAAGTCAGACACGACCATCTACGTATTTTCCACATACAAATACCAAATTACCACGAGAGGGAGTCAGGAGTGTAAGCGTGAACTTTGGGATATCAATAATTCTCAAAGTCATGCATCTATTTATAATGCCTATTTTTTATCAAGAAACTCTAGTACAGTTTCTGACCCGTCATCTCAGATTAATAAAACTTTATATACAAACTCATTTGCTCTCTGATGGCTTTGAGAATCTATGAAAGAGAGCAGCCCTTCGCCTTTGCGCGAAGGGCATTAAATTTTAAAATCCAACCATTAAAGAAATGAAAAAACTCACCCTTCTCATAGTAATATTTGCCCTAATTGGAGTCGACCTAGCTGAGGCTCAGAGTGTAACAAGTCAAAAGCTTAGCTATAAGCTTTTGGAGTCTGATGTAGATAAATATGTAGGTTTTATTGGTGGTGGAGGAGGTATGTTCCTCGGTGGAGCCACTATTCTTGGTATTTCATTAGAAGTAAGGGGGCAGTACGATATACCTGGCCTGCCGCTTACTGCTTGGTTTCAGGGTCACAGAGAATTAGTGGGGGTAGGTCATATAGATCGAGGGCCTTTAGAATATAAAGCCAAACCCATGGAACTGAATGGCGGAGTGATGCTTCCTATTATTCCGGGTAAGAAAAAGAAAGACGATGTAAAAATAATTCTTGAAAGTGCGGGAAGCTACAGTAGTAGTTATATAAGCTCTTATGAAAAGTCTTTCAGGCCTCGTGGTGAGGTGAAAACCGATTTATTAGCAAAAGTAGGTCTATACAGTTTTAGTAGTTCAGATGCTTCTAATGCCGGACTGACACTCGGGATTACTCGTAGAAAACGAGAGCATGCCAAAGTGGAAGTGGGTGATTATATCTATGACACACATTACGACAAACAGTTTTACTTAGACCTTATCTATACCCCAATTACAAATTTACCAGAGCCTGGGACGGATGCTAATGGGCAGGTAGTGCCGTTAGATCCTGCTACCTCTTTTGGTGCCAGAATAGGCTTTCAGAAGCTATTCTACGGTACTCGCTCTATCAATTATGAACTAAGTCTAAGGCCTTACAGTGACGCTTATCTATTTACGCTAGCAGTAAGGTACACCTTTGGTATAGGGCTATAATTTTTAAAAGAAAATTATCACCAAAAATTTATTCAAATGAATCAGATTAGAAAAAATAATTCAGTGGCTAGGGTGCTTATAATTGGCTTACTACTAGTGCTTAACGGATCTCTCATAGCTCAAAAGAATTTCATGGAGATTGCTCAAATGAAAGACAAGAAGTGGGATAATTTTAGAAAAGGAAGCGACTACTATATAAGTCAACTAATGCTCATTGACGGCTTAATAGATGTAGGATTATTAAAAGAAGAAAATACGCCAAACCCAAAGGATATTGGGGTGCTAACCTTTCAGCTTTGGGATGAGAGTACATGGAAGTCTAGTAAAGCAGGTGGTTGGGTGTATTATGAGAAAAACTTTATCTCAGAAGATGGAAGTAACATGATCTCCAATAGGATAATGGAGGAGATACTTCCTAAGATTAGAGCAAAATACACCTCGGCCGGTTTTAATCTAATGGAGCCTGATGAGTTTATTACCAACGAAGAGCAAAAGAAAATTTACTTTAATGGCCCTTCTAGGGTAGAATTGAGTGGAATTTTAAAGTTTTTCAGCAATGGCCTATTAAATAGGTTACAAGGTAATAGTAATGGAGGAACTGGATCGGTGTCTGCCGATGGTTATGCTTTTTACCCTGTTACTGCTAAGACTGTTTCTATGGACTTTAAGTCACCTTCTAATATTGGCTTGATTACAGAGGAACTCGGTTTAGATGCTTCTTTGCTCATTGCGGTACGAGTTAGTATAGAAAAGGGAGGTAGGTCTCTGGTGTTCAGGGGTTTTGAAATGGCTGTGGTAACTACTATCGATGATGAAAAGGATAAGGAATATAGCGGAAGAATTGGCGCTAAACTAATGAATATGTATAGAGATGGTCTAACGATGAGTGCATCGTACTTTCAGATGGACCCCATAATGCTCGCAGATTTAGAAAGGAAAACGGGCAATGTAGAGAAATGGTATTTAGATGGAGTTGACCTAGTAGCTGAAAGGATGACAGATGATGTGATTTTCGGTATGAAGAAATTTATTAATCGAGATAAGTCGAGAAAATAGGAGATTAAGGTTTTTATGCGTGAAAAGCACTCTCAATGGAGTGCTTTTTTATTTGATTATTAACTTAAAACCAAACTCTCAAAGTATTCTTCATACCCATCAATGGTTTTTTCCATAGTGTACTTCTCGAAGACGGTCTTTAGAATCTTTTCGATAACATGAGTCTCTGTTTCTCCATCTTCCAGTACTTTTTTCTACATCCTTAGTTTTCAGGCCAACTAATCCCATTTTTTTACCAATCTCATTGAGGTACTGGTTGAATTGTTCCCAATAGTCTGATTGCCTCATATTCTACAGCTTGTCTAAAATCTAAATGCTTGCCATACTGTTCCATGTATTCACTTAAGCCCTGATTTTGCCATACCTTCCTTTTGTAGTTTGTGTAATAAGAAGATAGTGTTCTGTTAAAAAAAAACTGGAAGTTTTCTGATTCTCCACTCTTAAGTGGCAGAAAGGTAAAGGCTTACCTTCAGTATCTTTCACTTCAATTTGTTGGGCAAATGGTAAAGATGAAAAGCCGACTAAAAGAAGTAGGCTTATCAATAGTTTGTGCATTACGGAGATAATTTAAATCGATATACAAATAAAGATTCATCGGTTTCGCTGACATGGCCATCGGCATAGTAGTAATCGCCAATTTTACCAATAACTCTGAATCTTTGGGGTACTTCAACATCATGGGTTAAAACCTCGCCTTGGTAAACCTGCATTTTCGTATGACCATTTTTTCCATTGGGATGGTAGATTCGGAAAACCATGTTTTCATTAGCCCATAAGCTAGCATAATAGCTTTGGTCCATTAGGTCGCTATCCCAAGAGTCGATGGCTTCTTCAACTGTTCTAGTCCTTTTGTATTCATATTTGAAGCCTTTACCAGATACGCCAAACTTCTTTACCAATTGGAGATTTTCGTCATAAATATGGATCAAAGAATCTGTCTGAAAACCGACTATTAGATGATCTTTTAAATGAGTCAAATCTAGCCCAGCGAAATTTGGAATAAACTTATTTTCCAAATAAAAGCTTGGCCAGTTAACTCCCATTTTTTCAAGTTTTCCACTTTCTATGTTGAACTTACCTATTGCATAGGTATCTGTATAGAACTCCTCGTCTTGATAAGCATTCATTTCAGGGTGCTCTGTAATGATTGGTAGGTAAAGAAAACCATTATGAATGCTGGTAAAATTGCTTTGTATATTGGGGTTCCAATCTATGGTGTACATTCCTTTGTCTTCTGCATTGGGATTGGCTAAAAGCTCTTGGCTTGAGGTTTGACTGTCCCAATCGAAAAGTTTGAATGAAAGCTTAATGGAATCATTCTCAAACACATTAAAGCCGAAGTTGTCTATCATCAAATAGTTTGAGCCAGGAGCTTCTGCGATATAGTTGATGCTTCGCACTTCATTAGGACCACTGCCCTGTCCTCCGTACATTCCTTCGAGCTTTAAGCTCTCGTCAAAGAAATTCACTGTATGATCAACTAAGTCTAGGTAAACAATCTTGTTGTTGATGAGCTCTAAGCGACCCAAACCCGAATATTTTTCTGGTGCTAGAGAGACACTATCAATTTTAATCTCTGAAACGAGACTAGTAGCAATCTCGCTTATTATGGGAGTGTCTTGTTGGGTGACTTCTTTTTTAGAACAAGCCCAAAGTATAAGTAAAAGAAGGAGTGAGTGTTTATTGAATTGCATTTATACAAGTATAATTTTCAATCATCTCTTTTGCAATAAGAAGATAGCTTTTTGTAGACTTGAATAAAGCGGGGCTTAAGCTTCTCGAATCAATTTTAGGTTATACTCCTCATTTTTTGAGAGCGTGTCAATGCTTCAGTTTCTTTTTCTGTTTTGACTTTTAGACTGAAGCCCATAAATGCCTGTCACGATAAGCGTACCAAAAAGGAAAGCCAAAATGTAGTGCGACCATCTTTGACTGTTAAAGTCAAACCATGTTGGAAAGAAATAAAAGGCGAAATATGTTAGTATTAGCAAGGTTTGAAAAACCTTAATAGTCTTTGTCATCAACACGTGATGTAGTGTGTTTGGTACTCCTTAAATCTATAAATTTTACAACAAAGATTTATCTCACTAAGCTCTCAAAGTACTCTTCATAACCATCAATGGTTTTTTCCATTGTGTACTTCTCGAAGGCCGTTTTAAGACCATTAGTTATCAGCTGATGTCTTAAAGAGTTGTCAGTAAGTACCATTTGAATTCGTTCTGCTAAACCTTCAATGTCTTCGTTTTCGAATAAAAAGCCATTCAGTCCGTCTTCTACTACATCAGGGATTCCGCCAAAATTGGTTGCTATTACAGGACATTCCATGGCCATGGCTTCTACCAACACCAATCCGAAACCATCCATTGTAGAGGCTAGAACATTTACATCGAGTAATCTATAGATGTTCAAAATATCTTCAGGCGGAACTTTGCCTAAAACATGCACTTCATTCTCAATGTTGAACTTGTCTAAATAGGGTTGAATTTGCTCGGGCGAGATGCCTGCGAAAATGAGTTTAATGTTAGGGTCATTTAGCCTTGCTATGGCTTCAATGAGTTGAGGCTGTTCTTTGAATCTGGAAATGCAGCCCACTACCTTGTCGGCAGGCTGAAGGTTTAGTTGCTTTCTGAACTGGTCTACTTTTTCTTGGCTCCACTGCTCAAGTCGCTTCTTCGGAATACCATTATGGATAACCTTAATATGATGCTCAGGATAGCCCTTTTCAATAAAAATCCTTTTCAGGCCATCACTGATTACAACAATATTAGCTGTGTTCTTTATGTAAAACTTGCGTTGCAGCCAACCACCAGCACTCAAAGGGTTTTGTCTGCGTGTATGTACTATTTGAACTGGAAGATTAAACCTCAGTTTAGCGAAAATACTCGTGTATCTGTCGTGACTAGATTGAGCATTGATGATATCAATTTTTTCATTTCGAACTAAATCACGAATCTCTCTCCAATTCTCAAAATCGAACTTCCCTTTAATGCGCATGGGGACTCGGGTTACCCCAGGGTGTTCAATCAAGTCCCAAATAGGCATTTCTTTTCGAAGCCCTGCAAATACTTTGTGTCCACGATCGGCCAGGCCTTTAGCTAAATAGGTGATGGAATAGGTGGAGCCTGCCATGCCTCCTTGATAAGTCAGAAATAGTATTCGCAAACCTTTTGATTTTAATCTATGCCGCAAACTTACGACAAATAGCCTTTTCTGTTGTATGTTTGTGTTCGGTGTCTTGCGCTTAGACACTGGTGTTTAATTTCTTAAATTTGATGCATGTCTGAAGAAACCGAACAAGAGCAACAAGCTCGTAGACAGGATTACTCAGAGAAGGAGAAAACAGAGATTTTCGATGGAGAGTTCATGCCACATGTAGACTCCATGTACAACTTTGCCTTTCGCCTTGCTTTTGATGAAGATGATGCCAAGGATTTGGTGCAAGATACTTATTTGAAGGCATTTAGGTTTATCAATTCATTTGAGCGTGGAACTAACGCAAAAGCATGGTTGTTCCGCATTTTGAAGAACAGCTTCATTAATGAGTATAGAAAGAAGAGTAAACAACCGAATAAGGTAGACTATAACGAGGTTGAACAATACTATAACTCAGACGATGTAGATGAAAGCTTCACTACTGACTTAAGGGTTGAGACTGTACAGCATATGATCGGGGACGAGATTTCTGGTGCTTTAAATGGCATACCAGTAGATTTCAGAACTGTAATAATATTGAGTGATTTAGAGGGCTTTACCTATGAAGAAATGTCGAAAATTCTCGATATTCCGATTGGAACAGTAAGGTCTAGACTGCATAGAGCCAGAAACATGATGAAAGATAAGCTGGCCAGTTACGCAAAGGAAATGGGGTATAACAAATGAGTGAAACAATGTCGGAATTCTCAGCATGGTTTAAAGACACATTCAAGAAGTGTTACTGCGAACAAGGTAATTTGATAGATGAGAATCAGTTTGCTGAAATTGTTCAACTAGTATTGGATAATGAGGCTGACGAGGAATCAAGGTCTATCTTCGAACAAAAGATTAGAACTTGTGTAAAGTCTAACATGTCTTACGAAAAGGAGAAGTCAATAAAACTAGAGATTAAAAAGAAACTCTGCGAACATAGAGCTGAGATGCCAAATAACTTGGTATCTACCATTCGCAAGAGCGTAGACCTTTAAGCATGACATCTGGAAAGGCCATTATTTTCACTGCGCCATCGGGCTCAGGAAAAACGACCATCGTAAAACATCTGCTTGCCAATAATCCGCAACTAGCGTTTTCTATCTCTGCTTCTACTAGAGACAAACGCGGCAGGACAGAAGAAAATGGAAAAGATTATTACTTCCTTTCTAAGGAAGAATTCAAATCTAAAATAGACTCTGACGAATTTATTGAATGGGAAGAAGTGTACACTGGTAATTATTACGGTACACTCAAATCTGAAGTAGAAAGGCTTTGGGCCCTAGGTAAAACGGTACTCTTTGATGTGGAAGTTAAAGGAGCCATGAACCTGAAAAACTACTTCGGAGATCAGGCTTTGGCTATTTTTGTTAAGGTCCCATCATTAGAAGAGCTTAAGAAAAGACTAACCGGCCGAGGTACAGAGTCTCGTGAGAGCATGTCGCAAAGACTGTATAGAGCCGAGTTTGAGCTTACTTTCGAAAATAAATTTGATATTACTCTTCTCAACGAAAACCTAGATGAGTCTTATGAAAAAGCTCAGGTTTTGGTAGATGAGTTTCTAAATGCTTAAGCTGTGCGAGTAGGTCTGTTCTTTGGTTCTTTTAATCCCATCCACATAGGTCATTTGGTTATTGCAGATGTTATGGCCGACCAGACAGACCTAGAGCAGGTTTGGTTTGTGGTTAGCCCGCTGAATCCTTTTAAGAGCAGCAGTTCTTTGCTTCACGAGTTCGATAGATTAAAGATGGTTGAATTGGCCATTGAAGATAATTTCAAGTTCAGGGCTTCTGATGTTGAATTCAACATGCCAAGGCCTAGCTACACTGCCGATACTCTTGCCTATCTTTCAGACAAATACCCTCAGAATGAATTCAAGCTCATTATTGGGGAAGATAACTTAGTCCATTTTCACAAATGGAAAAACTACGAATCGGTACTAGAAAACTTTGGATTGTACGTTTACCCTCGCCCACAGGTAGATAAAAGCAAAATCAAGATCAAGCACGAGAATATTAAGTACATAGACTCGCCAATGCTAGATATCTCGGCTACTTTCATAAGAAGTTCAATAAGAAACGATCACTCTGTTCAGTATTTGCTTCCCTCTCCCGTAATCGATTACATTCGTTTTAAGAAGTTTTATCAATAATCTTCTGGTTTTTAGCTAAACTGAGGCATACCTTTTAGCCGCTTATTGCGTCTATAAACTGTAAACTCAATTTCCGGGCAGAATTAACTATTGGTCTGTATTTTGCTCGAAAGTCAAAAACTCAAACCATGCTCAAAACCTCAACAATTCTTTTCATGGCCTTGATTCTATGTGGTCAACTTAGTGCTCAGGGTATTAAAGGAAATATCAAAGACAATGAAGGCAAACCCTTGCCATTTGCATCTATTTATGTGAAACAAGCAGGGACAGGAACAAGCTCTAACCTTGAAGGAGATTACGAGCTTCCCCTAAAGCCTGGTGCTTATGATGTTTCTTTCCAGTTTATGGGCTTTGCTTCTGAGCAGCGCAGAATTCAGGTAGGCAATGGTTTTACCACCCTAGATATTACACTGAGGCCTCAGGTTTATGAGTTGCCAACGGTTGTGGTTTCTGGTAAGGCCGAAGACCCTTCTTATACCATAATGCGAAAAGCCATCGCTAAGGCTAAGTATCATTTGCTTCAGAATGATTCCTATACAGCTCAAGTGTATATGAAAGGAACTGGTCAGTTAACTAAAGTGCCATGGTTCTTGAGAAAGACTTTAGAGAAAGAAGGTGTAGATACCAGCAGGGTTTTTACCTCAGAATCAGTGAGCGAAATTTCTTTCGAGAGGCCAAATACCTTTTCTGAAAGAGTAATTTCTGTTCGAGCCTCAGGTGAAGATATGGCCAATGCTAGTCCCAACTCGTACATCAACAGTAGTTTTTATTTGCCCAAAGTGGTAAATGCCATATCGCCTCTTCACCCAAGGGCTTTTTCTTATTACAAATTTGAGTACCAAGGAAGCTTTAGGGAAAATGGCTATGAAGTGAATAAAATCAAGGTTACTCCAAGGTCTAAGGGTGACGATGTGTTCGAGGGAGAAATATACATCAGAGAAGATTTTTGGAATATTTACTCACTCGATTTACGAACGAGTATTTACGGGTTCGAAGTTCAAGTTCAGCAAATTTATGCACCAATAGAAGGTGAGGTTTGGATGCCAGTTACCCAGCAGTATGAGTTTTCTGGACAGATTTTCGGAGTGGCAGGAAAGTACAGCTATTTGGCCTCTGTATCTAATTATGAGGTGGTGCCTAATGCCGACTTGGATGCCTCTGTAGTATTGGTCGATGAAAAGATAGAGCCCGCGCCTGAAGAAATTGAAGCGATTAAAGAAAAGAACTTGGAGGCTGGCATGGAGCAAGTCTTTGAAGAAGAGAAAGAGGTTTCTAGAAAGCAGTTCCGAAAAATGATGAAGGAATATGAGAAGCAGGAGCTGGAAGAAACAGAAGAGCCCGATGTTATCTCAGATTATAGTTACAAAATGGATTCGCTTGCTGCCAAAAAGGATTCATTGTATTGGGAGTCTATCAGGCCAGTGCCTTTGACCTCTAAAGAAGTGGCAGGTTACGCCAAAGACGACAGTACGTACGTTGCAGAGAAGATTCAGGCCGAGGCTGATTCTAATAAAGTTAGAAACGGTCAGAAGTTTAAACCTGGTCAAATACTAACTGGCAGCTATTACAAATTAGGAAAAAGGCTGAGGTACGATTTTCCTGGCTTCTTAGAGCACATCCATTTCAATGCTGTAGAAGGGCTGAACCTAACCTTTACAGGAACTTTTCAGTGGAGAAATGATACAACTACCAGACTAAAAATTTCCCCTTTCGTTCGGTACGGTTTTGCTAGTGAGCAGCCTTATGCTAAAGTAGAGAGCGTATTTGGAATAGGAAAGGCGGAAGAGAGGAGTACTATCAGAGTTTCTGGTGGTAGCTACGTAGAACAGTTCAATCCAGGCATAATCGATCCGTTAGTTGGTTCGTTATATTTACTCTTGCTAGAAAGAAATTACGTTAATCTTTACGAAAAACAGTTCGCCAAGGCAAGCTTCGCCAGGAGGTTTAAGTATAGATATACCCTTGGAGCAAGTATTGAATATGCGAATAGAAGTGAGCTATTTAACAACACAGATTATAGCTTCTTTGATAGAGATAATAGGAGGTTTAGTGATAACGCACCAACTAATTTTGAGAATAGCGCACAAGGGTTTGAAGATAATACCGCGTTAATCACCAATGTAACTTTGAGGGCCAGACCTTGGGTGAAGTTTAGGAAATACAACGGAAGGCTGATTCCTATTTATGATAGATCTCCAGAATTTCGCCTTACGTACAGAAAAGGTATTAACGGTTTGGGTAGTGAGGTTAATTTTGACCACCTAGAACTTGGTTTGAATGCAGAAATGAACCTTGGAGTCAGGGCAATCATTGATGTAGATGCTGAAGTTGGTAAGTTTTTCGGCACCCCAACCTTGGAGTTTATGGACTATAAGCATTTTAGAGGTAACAGGCTAGAGGTGAGTCCGATGGATGTGACGGGTAGTTACCGCATGCTAGACTATTACAAATACAGCACCGCCCAAGAATATGCTTCCATATTAACCCATATTCGTTTTAGAAAGTTGGCCTTTACTCATATTCCTGCTGTTCGATTATTGGGAATAAAGGAGAATCTATTTGTGAATTACCTGCACACGCCAACTTCTGATAACTACATGGAAGTAGGTTACACAATAGATAACCTGTTTCGTATTTTCAGACTGGAGTTGGTTCAGTCATTCCAAGGATGGAAAGCCAAAGACTTTGGAGTTAGAATAGGCGTTTCTTCCATTTTCGATAACTAAGAGCGTAAAAACGAGATGTGCCATTTTTAAAAACGAGATGTACCAAAACAGTTGATACCTCATTTGTTGCAAAAGGGATGGGGTTTTTGTGAGATTTGGGAAGAACTTAATTTCTGCCTTTCACTGGTTTTGTTTTTTTGATGGTTGTACTTAAAGGTTTTGTAATAAAAAAAAAATAGCCTCTAGGCAGTGTTAAAGGGGTTAAATGGCTGTTAAAGATTTTTTTACGAGAAATTACTCAAATCTTTTCCAATGAATTTTTTGGTACATCTAGTTTTTGGTGGATTGACTGTAATTGGTTGATATATAATTAGTTATGAATTAGTGTTTGGTACATTTCGTTTTAACTCCCTTATAATAAGTTCAAAATAAGGTAGCTTTAAAACTAATATTATAGTTAATTAACTATGTGTTTAATTTTAAAGCTATGTCGTACCGAAAAGATCGCCCTAAAAATGAAGTTAATGCTGGCTCTATGGCCGATATTGCCTTCTTGCTTCTCATCTTCTTCCTAGTAACCACACAAATTGCAACCGATAAGGGTTTGCCTATGGTGTTGCCGCCCAAAACAGATGTTATTACGGATACGCCTATTAATGAGAGGAACATATTAAAAATCCAGATTAATTCCTTAGATCAGCTTTTAGTCGAAGAAGAACTTTTAGAAGACATTTCTCAATTGAGAGCAATGGTTTATGACTTCGTGCTAAACTTTAGAAGTCCTAATGCCAAGAAAGTGGTAGATGATATTAGTGATGTTGAAGTGTTCAACTCACTGCCATCTTCAATGAAGAGTCATATCAGGGCCAATCTAGGAAAAGACACTTCGTCTGATGGGCCAAGTAAGGCAGTAGTGTCAATTAAAACCGATAGGGGAAGCACTTATCAGAAGTACATTGAGGTAATGGATGAAGTCTTTGCCGCCTATTATAAAATCTATGGAGAGAGGGTGGGGCTATCAGCCGAAGAGTACCGTAAGCTAAATAGAACTGATCCTGAACAGAGGTATTTATATGACAAAGGCAAGCGTGGAATTAATAAGGCAGTTTCTCTAGCTGAGCCAACCAAAGCAGCAGAAAACTGATTAAACCATCTTTAGGCCTAATCTTTGTTTTATCTTTCAATCAAATAGCTTTTGACCTATTTTCGCAAAAAAAGAACAGAGATGAGAAAAGTAGCTTTAGTCCTAACTCTAGTTATTGTCGGTTCATTGGCAATGGCACAAAGCAGGTTTATAGAAGGTCAACACTATGAGGTGGTGGCAGAGAAGAAATCTGAGGAGCCAACTGTTACAGAGTTCTTTTCTTTGTTCTGTGGCCATTGCTTTAGCTTCGATCCGTTCATAGACTCATTACATCACTCTCTACCTGAAAGCGTAACTTTCGAGAGGTCTCATGTAGATTATATACCTAGAGATAATAAGGCGGTGAGTTTTGGTATTGTAAAGGCTTACAATGTGATGCTAGATTTAGACATGGAAGAGAAGCTTAGAAGAACATTCTTTGCAGCCATTCATGTAAAGCAAGAAAATATAGATTCAGAGGCCAAGATCAAGCAGTTGTTCTTAGATCAGGGAGTTGCCGAGTCTAAATTTGATGCGTTGTATAACAGTCAATCGGTTATTAATAGAGCAAAAGCTATGTCTGAGCTTTGGGTAGAAAGGCGCATCGATAATGTTCCTACCATAGTGGTAAATCATAAATACAAGATCAACATGTCAAGCATGAGAACCATGGATGATCTTAGGCAGATCACTAAGTATCTTCTAGAGCAGAAATAAGCTCCATTCACAAAATCACTATTGCAGAATAGTAAATCTTCCATCAAATTGAGGGAAACCTTAATCTGATGAAGAAACTATCTTTCCTTTTTCTTTTAGCCCTAATCATTTCCTGCCAATCTGAACCTCAAACAGAGGTAGAGAAGTGGGAGGAACAAGCTGCTCGGGTCGAAATTATCCGAGACGACTTTGGTGTTCCTCATATTTATGGAAAAACCGATGCCGATGCAGTCTTCGGAATGCTTTACGCTCAATGCGAAGATGACTTTCCAAGAGTAGAAAGAAACTATTATTGGGCTATGGGGCGTTTGGCGGAAGCAGAAGGAGAGCAGGCGCTTTACTCAGATTTGCGTGCTCGCCTATATATGACCATCGATGAAGCCAAGGAAATGTATGAAGATGCTCCTGATTGGCTGAAAGAGCTTTGCGAAGCATATGCTGATGGCATTAATTATTACCTCCATACGCATCCGGATGTAAAGCCTAAGGTTTTAACGAGGTTCGAACCATGGTATCCGTTGTTCTTCTTTGAAGGTTCAATTGGTGGAGATATTGAAAGTGTTTCAACAAGAGGAATCGCTTCTTTCTATGGGCAGGGCAAGGAGATAGCCTTGGCAGACCTTACCGAAGAAGTAGATATCAATGAAGAGCCTAAAGGTTCAAATGGCTTTGCCATTTCTGGAGAGCATACCGCATCTGGCAACGCCATGTTGCTGATTAACCCACATACTAGTTTCTACTTCCGTGGAGAATCTCAAGTGGTTAGCGAAGAAGGCTTAAACGCTTACGGAGCTACAACTTGGGGGCAGTTTTTCATCTACCAAGGTTTTAATGAGAATAATGGCTGGATGCATACTTCCACTCAAGTAGACTTCAAAGACGATTTCTTAGAGACTGTAGAAGAGCGAGATGGAAAACTTCAATATAAGTATGGTGAGGAGTGGAGAGATGTATGGACTTCTGAAGTAACGCTAAAGTATAAAGATGGAGAGGAAATGAAGGAGAGAACTTTCCCTTTGTACAGAACGCACCACGGGCCAATTACAGGGAAGTCTGGAGATAAGTGGATTGCAACCGCCCTGAATTGGGAGCCTGTTGATGCACTAATTCAATCTTACAAAAGAACCAAGACTCAGAACCACGATGAGTTTTGGGAGATGATGAAGATTAGAAGAAACTCTTCAAACAACACCGTTTATGCCGATGCCAACGGAACAATTGCCTACTATCATGGTGACTTTATTCCAAAAAGAGATCCTCAGTTCGATTATTCGCGCCCTGTTGATGGTTCAGACCCCAGAACTGATTGGCAAGGAATGCATGAGCTAGAAGATATTATAACAATTGTAAACCCTGAGAATGGCTGGATCCAAAACTGTAATTCTACACCATTTACGGCTGCGGCAGAGTTTAGTCCTAAGCCAGAAGATTATCCGGTTTATATGGCTCCAGATGCAGAGAATTTTAGGGGAGTACATGCCGTACAGGTGTTAAGTGAAGCTGAAAACCTGACAGTAGATGGTTTAATTGAATTGGCGCACGACCCTTACCTGCCTGCTTTTGAAAAGGTAGTTCCAGGCTTGATTCAAGCCTTTGATAACAACCCTGCAAAACGCAGACAATGGAAGGAGGCCTATGATATTATGAAAGCTTGGGACTTAACCACCAGCAAAGAGTCTGTTGCAATGACTTTAGCTCATTTTTATGGTAATGCCTATTATGCTAGTGGAGAGGTGCCAAGAACTGGTGATGGAATGGAGAGGTTTCATTACTTAGGAACAGGGGTGTCAGATGCTAAAAAGCTTGAGATTTTTGAGACAGCACTTAATAAAATAGAGCAAGACTTCGGTACATGGAAGTTGCCTTGGGGTGAGTATAACCGTTTCCAGCGCTTATCGGGCGATATGGATTTGCAATATGATGACGACCAACCGTCTATTGCTGTAGGTATGACCACTGCCAGATGGGGTGCTTTGGCTGCCTTTGGAGCTAGAAGCTTTAACGGGACTAAAAAAATCTACGGATACAGAGGAAACAGCTTTGTAGCTATGGTTGAGTTTGGCGATAAAGTGAGAGCTAAAAGCATGCTGGCCGGTGGTCAGAGTGGTGATCCTGAATCACCGCATTTTGATGATCAAGCCCAGCGTTATGCCGATATCAATTTTAAAGAAGTACCATTCTATAGAGAAGATGTAGAGGCCAAGGCAAAGGAGACTTACCGTCCTGGAAAAAGGTAATTAGTTCATCGGGAGACCTTCTCAACATCTACAATTACCGTCATTTCCAGCTTGCCTGATAGCCTCTAAATGATATAGAAGTCATTATTTAGAGGTTTCCGATCGGAGTCGGGAATGAGAGTTAATAGTTAGGTCTTGAGGCGGTCTCTTTCTTCTAGTTTCTACTTAGTTCGCTGACTCTTCATGGGTTTAATACCTCACCCACCAAAGCCTATTTTAGTAGACTCTGGTGAAGAAATGATAAGCCTTGTGCGTATTGTTTAGGACAAGAAGTTTTATGTGTTGATTGTCAAGTCATTTCACCACTTCAACAAAGCCCTTTAATTACTCATTTCTCAGAGATTCTGTGGGATTAACCTGACCTGTTCTCCATGATTGATGTGCGACTATTCCCAAGACAATCGCCCAAGTTCCAATAACTGTGACAAGTAAATGCGGGGTAGATATCTCCAATTTGATGGCAATTGTGGGGAAAATCATCTCTCTAAAAACTAGGAATACAAGTGGCAAGGCAATGAGTGTGGAGATGAATAGTGTCTTAAAAGATCCGCGAGAAAGCAAAGTGATTATTGATCCAATACTTGCTCCCAATACCTTTCTTATTCCAATTTCTTTGGTTCTGCTTTGTGTAGCATAAAGAGCCATGCCAAACTGACCCAAAAGAGCAATCACTACGATGGATATTCCAGTGATACTGAGGATGTTCATCATATTGAAAAATGGTCTATAGTTCCGCTCGATTTTATCGCTTACAAATTCTGTTTCCAGAGCTTTGTCCCCAGCAATGTTTGGCCAGAAGCTCTCAAGCTTACTTAATACCCGATCTGCATTGGCAGGTTGAATCTGTATGGTGGCATATCTAGTGAGAAGAGTGTCCTTAAGGTTCCTGATCATTAGTGGAAGGGTGTTGTCTTCCAAACCATCGTAAATGTAGTTGTCTAAGACTCCCACAATCCGAAGCTTTTCTTCAACATCATAATGATCAATGATTACTTCAGTATTGAGTGCGTCTAGGGTTGACACACCGATAGAGGCGAGGAAATTTTCATCGACCAGAATTTCGTTGTTAAGCCCTTCGGTGAATTCTGAACCTATGATTAACTGTGGTGAGTAAACTTGGCTGAATCTCTCATCGGTTGTAGCATATCGGGTTGAGAAAGTGTCCATTCTGTTCTCACTGAAGCCGAATCTTCTGGACATCCCGCCAGTTCCCGGTATTATAGAGGTAAAAGAGAAGTTCTCTATCTCTGGAATTTTGCTCAACTCTGCTTCAATTAGTTTCGGATCAACTTTTTTAAGCGGAAAGGCGATGAGGTCAGCAGAAGTAAACCCAAGATCTGTATTGAGTATCTGGTCTTTCTGATTCAAACTAAGGACTACAAACAGAATGCAAAAGGTGGAGAAGGTGAGCTGAATGCCAACAAAGACTTTCCTTAGCGTTGAAATTCTAATTCCTTTTTTGTTGAACGACTCATTGATTGAAGCCAATGGTGAGATTTTCGAGAAATAAAGGGAAGGTAAGAATCCGGCAATAAAACCTACCAGCAAGCTGAAACATACAAACCAGGTGATGATCTCAACATTCAGCTGACTGGTAAAAAGCGCTGAAAATTCAGAGATGTACATCTCGAAAAACGGCACGAGGTATTTGTAGAAACATAATGCTAAGACAAGGGCCAGCAGTGAGAAAACCACTGTTTCAACCAGAATTTGACTAATGATTTGACCACGTGTACTGCCGTTGATTTTACGAATTCCAATTTCTTTGGAGCGTTGAATTGCCCTGGCAATAGAAAGGTTGGTGTAGTTAAATGATGCCAGCGTAATTAAAAGTGCAATTGGTGTGATGAGAATAATGAGGGCTGTTCTAGAATAGACATGCCTGTGATCTGCTATGAGTTCCTTGCCAAACATTATGTTTGAAACAGGCTGCAATTGCATGCTGTAGGTGTTGCCATCAGCCATTGCTGAGGTCATTTCATTGCTGAGCTGTTCAAAGTGCGATTCTAACTGATCGATATTGGAATTTTGGTTCAACTTTATGTAGCTGTAATAGCTTTGATCGTAGTTTTGCCACCTTTTTAGTCTGGACTCAAATTCTTCTGGGCTCATTCTACTTCCCATGAATTCTATATTCGAGAGGAATTCAAAACTGAAGTGAGATTGCTTTTTAGGGGATTTGATTACGGCTCGAACAATGGCTCCAGATTTAGTTTGTTTGCCAATAGCACTTTTATCGCCAAAAACCTTCTGAGCTAGCTGGTCGGTTATAACAACTGATTGTAGATCATTGAATAGATCATAAGGATTGCCTTCGATCACTTCAAAGTTGAACATGTCGAGAAATTCCCGGTCAATAGGGTAGCCGTTTATATGAATATCCTGACCATTCACCTCAAAATAACCATACATATTGGTTAGTATGATGGAGGAAGCCTCAATTTGAGGAATAGAGTTTAAGTACCATTTCAGGGCAAAAGAGGAGGTGGCCCATTTTGTTTTGCCATGGGGGCTTTCTACCGATGTAGTGATCCTATATAATCTATCCACATCTTTGAAATCCTTGTCATACTGATATCCAGTATAGATCATGTTCACCGCAAACAAACAGATGGTGAGCGCTGCCGCCAATCCAAAAATGTTGACGGCACTAAAAACTTTGTTCCGCTTCTGGTTTCTGAAAGCCAATAGAAAGTGAAACTTCAGAAGGGAAGTATGAATAAATTTCGGAAGTTTCAATTCACTCTTTATTACCGACATCCTTACCATCTTCAAAACCTCTTTCCTATAGATGGCTCGGGCTTTTCTTTCTCCTCTGGTATTGGTGTTTTTAATGTATGACTCTTCTAAGTCGCCCTGCAGTTCTTCAAAAAGACTATCGTGGCAAAACCATTTTAGAAGGCGAGTGAAATATTTAGGTGGCTGACTATTCATTTCTCAGAGATTCTGTGGGATTGGCCTTTGCTCTAGGTACAATGAGTGTAACAACCGTCATAACTATAATCAGCACAAATATTAGTATAATGGAGGAATAGAGTTGAGGTGTTAGTGGGATGGGGTTTCTATAATCTCCCGTTGCGTTCTTGAATAATAATGTAGCTATCGGGATGGCTATAAGTAGTGCAATGATGACTTGTATTAAGGTTCCTTTAACAAGGTTAAAGCTTAAATGAGGTACAGAAGCTCCCAATACTTTCCTGATTCCAACCTCTTTAGCTTTTATGTCAGCGTTGAATATGGCCATGCCCATTTGCCCCATAAGCGTTATCAAAATTATGCACAAGAACACATAGGTGAATACTTTCAATACATCCCTTAATTCCGAGTATCTATTTCTGGCTAGGCTTTCAATTGACCTGAAGGTGAGTTGCTTTTCAGGAAATAGATTTAAAAACTCACTTTCAATTTTATCAAAACTCTTTTCTTGATTATTGACCTTTACTATGAGTAAATCATGAATCGAATTAGGTATTAGGATTACAGTTTCAGAAAAGTTATCTCCATTCTCTTTTCCGATAGAAACAAGAGGGCTGTAGTTGGTGCTGATGGATTTTTTAAATACCCCAGCAATAGGGTGTAAGCTCTCTCCAGACTTGATGAATGTACCTAAGGCAGACTCTAGAGGAATGTTCAATTGATCTAGCAAAGATTGGTTGACCAACATCGATGAGCTATTGTTTTTAATGATAGATGCATTTAGTAGTTTCATTTCTGGTTGGTGGGTATGAAGAAATGAGGTGTCTGCCCAAGAGATGGAGGTGAGAATAGAGTCTGACTCACTCTCCGTTTTGATCATCATAAGCCCATTGACGTCATCTATCGGAATCAGTTTAGACATAAAACTGCTGGCTTCGACTTCAGGAATTTTATCTATTTCATTCTTTAAAGCTCTCAAATGTTTGGTAGAGTCTGGCCAGTCAAAGTCTAGCATATATGTATCACGTATATCCATACTCAGCTCTTCACTTTGATAAGTATCGTATTGCTTCCAGAATAAGCTTCCAAAAACAAAAACAAAGGCACTTACCGTAAGCTGTATTACTAATAGAACCTTTCTTATGGTGTGAAGGCTAAAGCTTTTCTTAGATATTTTAGGTCTGAACAAATTCAAAGGAGAAATCTTTGATAAGAAGATGCCAGGTATAATTCCTGCTATTAAGGAAACAAGCAGGGCTGTGATGATAAAAACTAGAATGGTTTGTGCCGAAATTTGTGGGTTGAATCCAAAAGGAATTAAGTCGCCTACATCTTTTGAAAAGCAAAAGTAGATAAGGAAGCCAAGACCTAATCCTAAGAGGCCTAACAAACCTGTCTCAATAAGGAATTGACTGAGTATATGCGATTTTTTGCTTCCAATTACTTTTCGAACACCAATTTCCTTAAGTCTATGCATGGCTTTAGCACTGGCAAGATTGGTGTAGTTGATAGAGGCTATTACAGTCATTATTAAAATGAAAATGAGCATAACCTCAATGCCTTCGCTAGTCAATAAGTCTGACTGATATAATGAGGCCTTAGATAGCCCAAGAGTTGCCAAATTTTCGAGTTGAAACTTATAAGATTTGGTATCTAATGTATCGTTGATGTTGGAAGCAAACCTATTCAGTTTTTCTTCAATGATTTCTATTTCAGCATTATCATGTATCTCTATATAATTGACACGTGAGCGATCGACATAATACTCGTATTTCAGCTCTACGGGTGGAACATAATCGAGTTGATCATTATAGTTAAGCCACTCAAAACCTAAGTGTGATGTGAGTTTTGGCGATTCAAGCACTGCTGATATAATATGTCCGCCAAAGTCTTTTCCAATAAGGTCAGGCCCAAGTGAGTATTTGTCTACGAAATCTTTGGTTAAAGCTATATGCGAAGGGTTTTCAATAACCATTTCAATGGACCCTTCTAAAACTTTATAGTCGAGTAGTTCTAGAAAGTTAGGACTGGCTTCAATACTGCTGATGTCTATATCCCTGCCTCTAAAGCTCATTCTACGATTTAACTCTTTAAAACCAGTAGTGCGCTTTGCTTCTGGTAGAATGGTGTTCAAATAGCCATACAGATAAACAGGGCTGTATGATGTGAACTGGCTACCGTCCCTGTCATGGATATGTGTGCTTATCCTGTAAATATTTTCTTTGTTGGTAAAGCTTTTGTCTAGCTGATAAGCCGTAAGAATTGTGTTGGCTATAAATAGACAGACGCTAATAGCTGCAGCAAAACCAACTACATTAAGAATAGTGAAAGAGGTATTTCTCTTAATGCTTCTTAGGCTTAATATGAAATGCATTCGGAAAAGAGAGAACCTGAGTTTTTTAGGAATAGGAAGTTTAGCTTGGATAACGCTTCCTCTCACCATCTTCAAAACCTCTTTCCTGTAGATGGCTTTTGCTTTTCTTTCTCCTCTGGTATTGGTGTTTTTAATGTATGACTCTTCTAAGTCGCCCTGTAGTTCTTCAAAAATACTGTCATGACAGAACCATTTGAAGATTTTCGTCCAGAATCGTGGTGTTCTATTGTTTTCCATTATCCTTGAATCTTTTGAACCGCCACTTTTGGAACGCTGCTCCATAAATCTTCCCTTAAAGACTTGGCTTCTTCCAGCGCGCTTTTGCCAAGGTTGGTTACCTGATAGAAACGTTTCCTTCGGCCGCCTCTTTCTGCCGTTGCACCACCGTATTCAGAATTGATGAACCCTTTGTCATCTAGTCGGGTCAAGGCGGTGTGTAATGCCCCACGGCTTACGCTTCTGCTTGTACGTTTTTCAATTTCTTCCTGAATGCTTACTCCATAAGCATTGCCCTCTAACACCAAAATGGTGAGAAGTACAACCTCTTGAAATTCGCCTAAGTAAGTGCCTTTCATTTTATTTGATTCTTAAATGGAGATGAAATATATAGATTAAATTCTTAAATGAAGACTAAATAGGTTAGAAATCTTTTTTTCATTGAAACTATAATGGCGATCAACTTTGAATCGCCATTATTTATGTTTCTTAATCTATGGGAAAGAGCTTATGAATAAGTTTAGTAACTCTGTCATTTACTCGCTCCTCAAGGTAGAAGATGGGTTGGCTCGGGCGGCTTTCCAAACTTGTGAGCTAATGGTTAAAAACCCAATACAGAATATAAATAGAACACCCAGTCCCATTTCATTAAAACCAATGGAAATTCTGTTTGCTTGATCAGCTAAGATTATGCTATCGAACAAATAGTAGGTTGCAGGAATGGCAAGAACTGCTGCGATGAGAAGTAAATACATAAAGCCCTTCACTAATAACTGTATAAGACTGCTTTCTGATGCTCCTAGCACCTTTCTGATGCTAATTTCTTTCATGCGCGTTTCCGCTGTATAAACTCCCATTCCTAATAGGCCTAAACATGCAATAGAAATGCTCACAAAAGCTAAGAAGGTTACAATAGTGAACATGAGTTCATAAGTGTCGTAGGCTCTTGCGATGTGTTCTGAGTGAAAGCGAGATTCAAAAGGATGAACTTCGTCAAAGCCTTCCCAGGCAGCTCTCAGTTTATCCATTGTGCCCACAAGGTTAGTGCTGTTCACTTTAAGGTTAAGCAACTGAATATCTTCTAGGTTTTGTCTAAAGCCGAAAGACTCGATCGGTTCGTTAATGGGGGCATAATGGAAGTCTTCAACCACACCAATTATGGTTAGCTTGTTAGAACCTACAAGTACCTGTTCTCCAATAGCTTCTTGTGGCGTACCAATATTGAATCTTTTTAAAAGTGTTTCATTCACAATTATCTCGGACTCATTATCAGATGTTGGTGTTCTAAGGAAGTTGCTACCAGCAATTAAATTGTGCTTTAGCATAGGGATGTAGTTCTGGTCTACCGAAGAGTAATATATGGTGGTAGAGTCAAGCGGGTCGTTGTATTTCAAATCGTCTCCCCATCTTTCTCCTGTGCCAAGAACCATGGCAGCCATAGATATTTGTTCTACTTCCGGAATTCGCTCAAATAGAGTCTTTACTTGTTCTGGGTCATTGCCTGCTAGGCCAATTGTAATTATGTTTTCCCCGTTAAATCCTTTGTCAAAATTCACGGAGTATTTGAATTGATTATAAGCCACATTAGCAGAAATAATGAAGCCGAGGGTCAACGTAAACTGAATGACTATCAGCGCTTTTCTAAGGCTTACACTAGAGAATAGCTTGGTGTTAGAAGTGGTTTTTAAAACCTGTATAGCCTTGAGTTTAGAAAGCACTAAAGACGGGAGCAAACCAGCAGCGAAGCCAACAAGAATTGCGAAGAGGACAAAATAGATAATTGTAATTGGTTCTAACTTGAGCTGAAGCATCCTAGACATTTCAGGATTAAGGCTTAAGAATAATGGCTTGATTAGCAGAAACCCTCCATAGGCAAGTATGAGTGAAAAGATGGAGATAATGCAGGCCTCAACTGTGAACTGCGAGAATATTTGCCCCCGTTTTGCGCCAACCACTTTCCTAATTCCAACTTCTTTGGCTCTTCTTAAAGACCTCGCTATAGAGAGGTTGGTATAGTTAAAGCCTGCAGATAGAATAACCACAAAAGATAGAATGCCTAAGATCCATAATGTTTCACTTCCCATATTCATACCGAGGCTGTTAGACATTTGCGGTCCTGTCATTATTTTTAGGATGGGTTGAGCTCCCAATTGAATAGAGGTGTACTTTTCTCTTGAGTTTTGGTCGATACTTATTTTGTCAAGAGCAGCTTGAATGTTCTTTATTGACTGTCCATCGGCTACTTTAAAATAGGTGTAGTTCATCCACATGTTTTGCCAGCTCAACCAACCTGTAGCGTTTCTCTGCATTTGAGCCTGATCTAGTGTTGAAAACGACCCAATAACCTCAAACTTAATATGCGAGTTGAATGGTGGCGTTTTTACCACTGCGGTAACTTGATATGGTTCATCTCCCTTCAACAAAGTCTCTCCAACAACATTGAGTTGATTGAATATTTTTAGCGCAGTTTCTTCTGTAATAACCAGTGACTTTGGGTTGGCCAATGCTTGGTCTTTATCTCCATATATTACTTCGAAGGAGAAAACGTCAAAGAAGCTTTCATCGGCCCAAATACCTCTGAGGGCAAACTTCTGATTGTCATTTTCAAAATCGCCTGCAAAGTTTCTTCGCATAATCGTGGCAGCTTCGACTCCTGCAATTTCTTCCTTTATTCTTTTACCAGCGATGATTGAGGTAGAGGCAAAAAGGTTAGGCTCCTCTTCCAAGTATTGATATAAATTGGTTACCCTGTATATGTCGGAAGCATCGGTATGAAACTTCTCGTAACTTTTAACTTCAGTAAGTAGGGTGATCATTAAGAGACATACCGACATGCTTACCGCCAAGCCAAATACATTGATAAAGGAGAACAGTTTGTTTCGAGCAATGCTCCTAAAAGAGGTTTTGAAGTAATTCTTGAACATGATAAATTGAGTTAATTGATTCAGAAAATTGAGTTTTTTGACTGTATAGGGTTTGAAGAATTTAAAGACGTTCAACACGAAAATGAGCTTGGCCTTTCTAATTCCCTTGTCTTCTATGTGCCTGTAGAAGTGTTCGTAAAGGTCGCCTTGTAAGTCTTCAAACAACGAAGGCTTGCAGTACCACTCTAGAAATCGATCGGCCCATTTTGGCGGTATGGTCTTTTTATTCTTCAAGTAAATTTTAGGTTGAAACTTGGGATAAGACTCCACAATTGGTCTCGCTGTTCTTTAGATTTTGTTAGTGCAACTTTGCCCGCATGCGTAACATAGAAGAAGCGCTTTCTGCGTCCACCACGTTCTTTAGTAGGGGCACCGAGCTCAGATTGCACATAACCTTTTTCTGACAATCTGTTAAGCACGGCATGAACTACACTTAGCTTTACCTTTCTTCCGGTAACCTTTTCTATTTCATCGCATATTGCAACGCTATAGGCTTCTTCCATAAGGGCAGCAATGGTTAATAGTACTATCTCTTCAAACTCTCCTAAGTTGGTTCCTTTCATAGTGTTCTATTTATTTATTAAATGTATAAAAAATGAATCTGACTAAAATGGTATTTTATACAAATAGAGAAAATATGAGTTTGATACCTTCACAAGGTATAGATAGTGAAGAGGTTGTTAGTAGAAAAATTCTTTGTATCGAGTTGTGAATTATTGGTGTTGAGTTGGTAAGTAAAGGAGGCGAATCGCAAGTGACTTTACCGAGTCTTTGTTTTTTTACGTATAAAAATTATATTTTTGTCGTATAACATTAGGGTTATGGATGCAAAGGTTACGCTCAGTTTCAACAAGGAAGTAATATCTTCAGCAAAAGCATTTGCTGAGCAACATAATATCAGTTTGTCTCGCCTTACAGAATACCTGTATAGTCAAATCGTATCTAAGGATTATAAGTCCTTAGACAGTTTGCCAATTGCAGATTGGGTAAACGAAGTTGCCGAAGGTAAGGCCGAATATCATACCAAGTCGCGAAAAATCTCTAAGTCAGATTTCTACGAGAAGAAGTAGAAGTAATGCTAAAAGCTTTTGTAGATGCAAATGTGATTGTTTCGGTACTGAACAAAGAGTATCCACTTTTTACTTATTCTTCTAGAGTGCTTTCTTCGGGAAGCTTGAAAGGAGTAGAGTTATACACGAGCCCTTTGTGCTTAGCAATTGGGTTTTATTTCGCTACAAAAAAATCAGGTAAGCAAATGGCTAAGCAGAAACTTGCGCTTATCTACGAGCACCTTTCAATTGCCAAAATTGATAAAGCAGCGGTTAATAAAGCTTTGTTAAATCCAAAGGTGCAGGATGTAGAAGATGGTTTTCAGTATTATGCAGCGGTAGAGGCTGGCTGCAAATGTATTGTAACAGAAAACCTTGATGATTTTTACTTTGCTGAGATTCCGGTGCTTTCTTCAGAGCAGTTTTTAAAAACGTATATTTTTAAATAAAAAAAGCACTACTAGAGTGCTTTTAAGTTTTTGATTAGAGGTTACCACATTTACACCGTCATTATCTCTTTTTCCTTGTGCTCATAAAGCTCGTCCATTTTTTTAACGAACTTATCAGTAAGCTCTTGAACTTCTTCTTCAGCTCCTTTAACGGCATCTTCAGAAACTCCGTCCTTTAGAAGTTTTTTAAGTTCGTCATTAGCTTCTTTTCTAGCATTTCTTATGCTGATCTTTCCATCTTCAGTGGCAGCTTTAGCTTGTTTTGCTAGTTGACCTCTTCTTTCCTCAGTGAGTTGTGGAATATTTAAGATAATATTCTCTCCATCATTTTGAGGGTTTAAGCCTAAATCACTGTTAATGATGGCCTTTTCAATTTCGCCAACCATAGCTTTTTCCCAAGGCTTAATAAAAATGGTTCTGGCATCTGGGGTAGATACCGAAGCTACTTGGCTAACAGGTGTTGGGTTTCCATAATACTCAACTCTGAGGCCATCTAGCATGCTAGGCATAGCTTTTCCTGCTCTAATTTTAGCAAGTTCTGCTTTTGTGTGTACTACTGCCTTTTCCATCATTTCTCGGGCAGCGTCCAGATATATCTCAATCTCTTCCATGATATTCTTTAACTAATAAGCGTTCCTACTTGTTCTTCGCCTGTCACCAGTCTCTCGAGGTTTCCAGGTTTATTCATGTCAAAAACAATGATTGGCACATTGTTTTCTTGACAAAGCGTAAAGGCTGTCATATCCATGATACTGTAGCCATTTTGAATTACTTCATCAAAACTAAGTTTCTCAAACCTTACGGCCGAAGGGTCTTTTTCTGGGTCGGCAGAGTAAACACCGTCTACACGAGTTCCTTTCAGTACAACATCAGCCTCAACCTCAATAGCCCTTAAACTGGCGGTAGAGTCTGTTGTGAAATAAGGGTTGCCAATACCAGCACCAAAAATAACTATTCTACCTTTTTCTAGGTGTCTTACTGCTCTTCTTCTAATGAATGGCTCACAAACAGCCTCCATTTTGATTCCCGACATCAGCCTTGTGTACATTCCGTGCTTTTCTAATGCACTCTGAATAGCCATAGCATTAATTACTGTAGCTAACATGCCCATGTAGTCTCCCTGAACTCGGTCAATTCCTGAAGCTTCAGCCTGAACGCCTCTATATATATTGCCACCACCAATAACTATGGCAATTTCAACTCCCTGCTCTTTAACCCTTTGAATTTCCAAAGCGTATTGTTCGAGCCTCTTAGAGTCAATTCCATAATTCTGGTCACCCATTAGAGCTTCTCCGCTCAGTTTCAGTAATATCCTTTTGTAAGACATCTATTGTTAAAACTTTATAAGTACTTGATTCTTTTCTACGCTATCTCCTTTGCCTACTTCAATGCTTTTTACAACGCCATCACCAACGGCTTTTAGTACATTCTCCATTTTCATAGCCTCCAAAATAATGAGCTGGTCGCCTTTCTTTATTTCTTGACCTACCGAAACTGGTATTTCAAGAACAAGGCCTGGCATAGGGGCTTTCAAATCATTTACCACATTAGCAGCCGCCATGTCTATACCCATTTGCTCGAGCAAAACATCCATTTTGTCTTTAAGGCTAATGGAATAAATGTTCTTGTTGATTTTAATCTCCACCGTTTTGGTGAGTTGATCCAGCTTAAGAACTTCACATTTGAAATTCTTGTGGTCTTTAGATATAAGGTATCTCTTACTTTTTTCTTCTATAAGAGACCAATTAATAGGAGAGCCATTAAGTAAAGGCTTGTTGCCTTCAAAAGAAATTTCGACTTGATCTCCAGCAGCAGTTTCCGTGCGATACATCAATTCAGGTTTGTTCTGAGACTTAAAGGAAAGTGAAAAATTCACCGTTCCAAATCGCACAAATATAGGTAACTATTTTTATTGTGAGAGAGTAAACCACTTGAGACTTTTGCGAATGTTTAACTATAATTTTCACCTTTTATAAATGCTTGTTTGCTGATTCTCAGACTGATATTTATAAAGAGGTAGAAAAAGAATTATCTTTTTGTGGCAATTGTTTGATTAATATAAAAAAGGGTCTAATTTTGCATTCCCTTTCGCGTAAAGGCTATTTAAATCGTTCTTTTAAAGATTGATTTGGGGGGATACCAAAGCGGCCAACTGGGACGGACTGTAAATCCGTTGTCTTATGACTTCGAAGGTTCGAATCCTTCTCCCCCCACCAAGACTAACGTCAAAATCATAGATCAAATCCCTGCTAGTCAGGGATTGATTTTTGAGGTCTGGTGTGTAGTTTAAAAGCGGGTGTAGCTCAGTTGGTAGAGCGACAGCCTTCCAAGCTGTAGGTCGCGGGTTCGAGCCTCGTCACCCGCTCAAACCTTTGAGTTCAAAGTTTTGAGTTTTAAGTTCCGTTACTTCTAACATGAAACTTAGAGCTTAAAGCTATTTAAGCCGATGTAGCTCAGGGGTAGAGCGCTTCCTTGGTAAGGAAGAGGTCACGAGTTCAAATCTCGTCATTGGCTCCAAGAGGAATTGAATATGGTGCCCAAAATGGGTGACTGATTTTAGAATTATATAAACATTAATATTAACTAATTACAATCATGGCTAAAGAAACCTTTGACCGTTCCAAGCCGCACGTTAATATTGGTACTATCGGTCACGTTGACCACGGTAAGACCACTTTAACTGCAGCGATTACTACAGTTCTTGCAAAAGCTGGTTTTGCTGAACTAAGAGACTTCTCTTCAATTGACAACGCTCCTGAAGAGAAAGAAAGAGGTATCACTATCAATACTTCGCACGTTGAATATCAAACTGCTAACAGACACTATGCTCACGTTGACTGTCCAGGTCACGCTGACTACGTTAAGAACATGGTAACTGGTGCAGCTCAGATGGACGGTGCGATCCTAGTAGTTGCGGCTACTGATGGTCCAATGCCTCAAACTAGAGAGCACATTCTTTTGGCTCGTCAGGTAGGTGTACCTGCACTAGTTGTATTCATGAACAAGGTTGACTTAGTTGATGATGAAGAGCTTTTAGAATTAGTTGAAATGGAAGTTAGAGAATTGCTTTCTTTCTACGAATTCCCTGGTGATGATATTCCTGTTATTCAAGGTTCTGCTCTTGGTGGTTTGAACGGAGATGACAAGTGGGTAGGTAAGATCGAAGAGCTTATGGCTGCTGTGGATGATTATATTCCACTTCCTGAGCGTCTTACTGACAAAGACTTCTTGATGCCTGTTGAGGACGTATTCTCGATCACTGGTCGTGGTACTGTTGCTACTGGTAGAATCGAAAGTGGTGTTATCAACTCAGGTGACCCTGTAGATATTATCGGTATGGGTGCTGAAAATCTTAAGTCTACCATTACTGGTGTTGAGATGTTCCGTAAGATTTTGGATAGAGGTGAAGCTGGTGATAACGTTGGTCTTCTTCTTAGAGGTATCGAGAAATCTGATATCAAAAGAGGTATGATTATCTGTAAGCCTGGTTCAATTACTCCTCACGCTCACTTCAAAGCAGAGGTTTACGTTCTATCAAAAGAAGAAGGTGGACGTCACACTCCATTCTTCAACAAGTACCGTCCTCAGTTCTACCTAAGAACTACTGACGTAACTGGTGAGATTAAACTTCCAGCAGATATCGAAATGGTAATGCCAGGTGATAACGTAACAATCGAAGTTAACTTGATTCAGCCTGTTGCGTTGAACAAAGGTCTTCGTTTCGCTATCAGAGAAGGTGGTAGAACCGTAGGTGCTGGTCAGGTTACTGAAATCTTAGACTAATCATCTAATAATAGATATATTTAACACAAACGCGTTTTCGGAATTTTCGGGAGCGCGTTTGTTCTGTTAAATAAATTTGTCTACATTTGCAGCCCGTTTTGGGTCACTACTCATGCGGCTGTGTTATGGTTTTTCGGAAAGAAAAGCTTTTTAAAATATTGTAAAGTACTGATTTTCATTCTGCTGTTTGAAAATCATTAACAAACGGGTGTAGCTCAGTTGGTAGAGCAGTGGTCTCCAAAACCAAAGGTCGTGAGTTCGAATCTTACCACCCGTGCAAAAATTAAGGAGTAAAACCAATGAGTAAATTAGTATCCTTTGTGAGTGAATCATACGATGAGATGAGACACAAAGTAAGTTGGCCTAAGCTATCAGAGCTCCAGAGTAGTTCTGTACTTGTTTTAGTGGCCTCTTTGATTTTCGCCCTAGTGATCGGTTTAATCGATTTAGGGTTCGATACTATTATGGATTGGTTTTATAACCTATAATATAAGGAGCGATGTCAGAACTGAAGTGGTATATGGTTAGGGCTGTGTCGGGCCAGGAGCGTAAGGCAAAGGAGTATCTCGATAACGAGATTGTTCAAGAGAACTTCTCTGAGCAAATTCCTCAAGTACTTATTCCGTCTGAAAAGATTTTTGAAATCAGAAATGGTAAGAAGAAGTCAAGAGACAGAAATATGTTCCCTGGTTACATCATGGTTCAGGCCGATTTATCAAACGGTGAAGTCGTTCATTTAATTAAGAATATACCTGGTATCATAGGGTTCTTAGGTCATTCAGCTGGCAATGCTTCCACTCCGCCAGTTGCTTTGCGTCAAGGTGAAGTCGATCGTATCTTAGGTAAGGTCGAGGAAATTGACGAGTTTGACGAACAACTAGATATTCCATATATAGTTGGAGAGACCGTTAAAGTTATGGACGGTCCCTTTAGTGGTTTTACGGGTACTATTGAGGAGGTTTTCGAGGAAAGAAGAAAGCTTAACGTAATGGTTAAGATCTTCGGTCGAAATACCCCCGTTGAATTAAGTTACATGCAAGTCGAAAAACAAGATTAAGATGGCTAAGGAAATTTCTGGTTATCTGAAGTTGCAAGTCAAGGGTGGCCAAGCCAATCCTTCTCCTCCGGTAGGTCCTGCTTTGGGTTCAAAGGGACTTAACATTATGGAGTTTTGTAAGCAATTCAACGGACGTACTCAGGATAAAATGGGTCAGGTTCTGCCTGTTCTCGTTACTATTTATTCTGATAAGTCTTTTGATTTTGTAATTAAAACTCCTCCAGCACCGGTGATGTTGATGGAAGCTTCTAAACAAAAGAAAGGTTCTTCTGAACCAAATCGAGTAAAAGTTGGAAGTGTAACCTGGGATCAAGTTAAGGAGATTGCTGAGGTTAAGATGCCGGATTTAAATGCTTTTACTGTTGAGTCTGCCATGAAAATGGTGGCTGGTACAGCAAGAAGTATGGGATTGAAGGTTTCAGGTAAAGCCCCTTGGGAAAACTAAAGATTTAACACATGGGAAAGTTAACTAAAAAGCAAAAAGAGGCTTTAAGTAAATATGACCCAACAAAATTATATGCGCTAACTGAGGCTGCAGGAATCATTAAAGAGGTAAACTCTGCAAGTTTCGATGCATCAGTAGACATTGATATTAGATTGGGTGTAGATCCACGTAAAGCAGACCAAATGGTAAGAGGCGTTGTAGCCCTTCCACATGGTACTGGTAAAGAAGTGAAGGTATTGGTGCTTTGTACTCCAGATAAGGAGCAAGAGGCTAAAGATGCTGGTGCGGATTACGTTGGACTTGACGATTACATTGCTAAAATTGAAGGTGGTTGGACAGATATCGATGTGATTATCACCATGCCAACTGTGATGGCGAAAGTAGGTCGTTTAGGTAGAGTACTAGGTCCTAGAGGTTTGATGCCAAACCCTAAGGCGGGTACAGTTACTCTTGATGTGGGTAAAGCAGTTCAAGATGTAAAAGGTGGTAAAATCGACTTCAAAGTAGATAAGTACGGAATCATTCATACAAGTATTGGTAAGGCTTCTTTCTCTCCTGAGAAAATCGCTGACAACGCTAATGAAGTAATTCAGACTATCTCTAAGTTGAAGCCTGCATCTGCGAAAGGAACATACTTTAAAAGTATCAACCTTTCTACAACTCAGAGCCCTGGTGTGAAAGTTGATAAAAACTCTATTTCCGGATTATAATCATGACTAGAGAAGAAAAAGCAGTTGTAATAGGCGAGTTGGTAGAAAAGTTTTCAGCCAATATGAACTTCTACATCACTGATGCTTCCGGAATGTCGGTTGCTCAGACCAACTCATTGAGAAGACTGTGCTTCGATAAAGGTATCGAGTACAAAGTTGTAAAGAATACACTTATCGCTAAGGCGTTGGAGCAGATGGATTCTGACTATACCCCTTTCGATGAGAAAGTATTAAAAGGTTTTTCTGGTGTTATGTTCTCAGGTGAGGATGCTAACGCACCAGCAAAATTAATCAAGGAATTTAGAAAAAAATCGGGCGGACAATCTCCAGTGTTAAAAGGCGCTTCCATCGACACTGATCTTTTTATTGGAGAAGAGAATTTAGATATGTTGAGCCAGCTTAAGTCGAAGGCTGAGCTTATTGGTGAAGTTATCACCATACTACAATCTCCTGCTAAAAATGTTATCTCTGGACTTCAAGGTGCAGGTGGCAAATTGGCTGGTATTCTTAAGACTTTGTCTGAACGTGAGAACTAATTATTTAACTAAGATTTAAAACTTTATAACAATTAATAAAATGGCAGATTTGAAAGAATTCGCAGAACAGTTGGTAAACCTTACTGTGAAAGAAGTAAACGAACTTGCTGATATCCTTAAAGAAGAATACGGTATCGAACCTGCAGCTGCTGCTGTAGCTGTAGCTGGCCCTGCTGCTGGTGGTGATGGCGAAGGTGCTGCTGAAGAGAAATCTTCATTCGATGTAGTATTGAACGCTCCAGGTGGATCTAAACTTGCTGTTGTTAAGCTTGTAAAAGAACTTACTGGCCTAGGATTGAAAGAAGCAAAAGAAATCGTAGACAGCGCTCCTAAAGCTGTAAAAGAAGGAGTTGCTAAAGACGAAGCAGAAGCGCTTAAGAAGCAACTAGAAGAAGCTGGCGCTGAAGTAGAGCTTAAGTAATTTGAACAGCCATAAGTAATTATGGCAAGGATCAGGCCCTGGTCTCAGTCCCTCTTTAGAGGGGTCGGGATCACGGGTCTTTTCCTGTTTGTACACACTTGGGAGGTGTCTAACTCCTACCAGCACCGGTCAGGTGCAATTTGAATTATTGAAAACAAAAATTATACGGCCTTGGCTATTCTAGCAAATCAATCAGAAAGAATAAATTTCTCTTCGATTAAATCAGTATTGGATTATCCTGATTTTCTTGATGTGCAGATTAAGTCGTTCAAGGATTTCTTTCAGTTAGAAACCCCTGCCGACAAAAGAACTCAAGATGGACTCTTCAAAGTGTTCTCTGAGAACTTCCCAATCTCCGATTCACGAGAAAACTTCGTATTAGAATTCATTGATTATTTGGTCGATCCTCCAAAATATGATGTGTCTGAATGCATCGATAGAGGTCTGACTTATTCAGTGCCATTGAAGGCGAAACTTCGTCTAACTTGTAATGACGAGGACAACGAAGACTTCGAGACAATTGAGCAAGAGGTGTTCCTTGGTAACATTCCTTACATGACCGAGAAGGGGTCATTTGTAGTGAATGGTGCCGAGAGAGTTATTGTATCTCAGTTGCACAGGTCTCCAGGTGTGTTCTTCGCACAGAGTAAGCACACTAACGGTACTACCCTTTATTCGGCCAGAATTATTCCTTTCAAAGGAAGCTGGATTGAATTTGCAACAGATGTGAATAGCGTGATGTACGCCTACATCGACCGTAAGAAAAAATTCCCTGTAACCACTTTATTAAGAGCAATTGGTTACGGTACAGATAAAGATATCCTAGATCTTTTCGGTCTTTCCGAAGAGATTAAAGCCAACAAAACCCAGCTGAAGAAGGCTGTAGGTAGAAAATTGGCAGCAAGGGTACTAAGAACTTGGGTTGAGGATTTCGTGGATGAAGATACTGGAGAAGTAGTTTCAATTCATAGAAATGAAGTGTTGTTGGAAAGAGACTCAGTACTTTCTGAAGAGGATATCGAGTTAATCATTGAAGCAGATGTAGAATCAGTAATCCTTCATAGAGAGGATATCAATATTGCAGACTACACTATTATCTATAACACGCTTCAAAAAGATAATTCAAACTCAGAAAAAGAAGCAGTTGAGCAAATCTATCGTCAGTTGAGAAATACTGAAGCGCCAGATGAGCAAACAGCAAGAGATATTATACAGTCGCTTTTCTTCTCAGATAAGAGATATGATTTAGGTGAAGTTGGTAGATATAGAATCAACAAGAAACTTCAACTAGAAATCGATTCTGAGAAAAGAGTATTGACTACAGAAGATATCATTTCAATTGTGAAGTACTTGATCGGTTTGATCAACTCAAGAGCAGTTGTGGATGATATTGACCACCTTTCTAACAGAAGGGTAAGAACAGTGGGTGAGCAGCTTTATGCTCAGTTCGGTGTTGGTTTGGCTCGTATGGCTAGAACCATTAAAGAAAGAATGAACGTTCGTGATAATGAAGACTTCAAGCCAGTTGATTTGATCAACGCGAGAACTTTGTCTTCTGTGATCAACTCATTCTTCGGAACAAACCAACTTTCTCAGTTCATGGATCAAACAAACCCATTGGCTGAGATTACTCACAAAAGAAGAATGTCTGCTTTAGGGCCAGGTGGTCTTTCAAGAGAAAGAGCTGGTTTCGAGGTTCGTGACGTTCACTATACTCACTATGGTCGTCTTTGTACTATTGAGACTCCAGAAGGTCCAAACATTGGTTTGATCTCTTCTCTTTGTGTACATGCGAAAGTTAACAGCATGGGCTTCATTGAGACACCTTATAGAAAGGTGAACAATGGTAAAGTGAACATGTCAGAGAATGTTCAGTATCTAACCGCAGAAGAGGAAGATACTCACAACATAGCTCAGGCAAATGCACCAATTAGTGATAAAGGTGATTTCGAAAACGATAGAGTTAAAGCAAGATTCGAAGGTGATTTCCCGGTAGTAGAGCCAAAAGAGCTTTCTTACATGGATGTAGCGCCTAACCAAATTGTGTCGGTAGCGGCTTCATTGATTCCTTTCTTGGAGCATGATGATGCAAACCGTGCTTTGATGGGATCGAACATGCAGCGTCAAGCAGTTCCATTATTGAAACCAGAGGCTCCAATTGTAGGAACTGGTTTGGAAGGTAGAGCCGCTAGAGATTCTAGAACGCTAATAATTGCGGAAGAGAACGGATCAGTTCATTTCGTAGATTCTAAGAAAATTGTTATCAAGTACAACCAGTCTGAAGAAGATGAGTTGGTGAACTTTGATACTGAATATAGAACATACGACCTAATTAAGTTTAGAAGAACTAACCAAGACACTTCAATCAACCTTAAGCCAATTGTGCTTAAAGGAGATAAAGTTCAAAAAGGACAAGTGCTTTGTGAAGGTTATTCTACTCAGAACGGTGAGTTAGCACTAGGTAAAAACCTTAAAGTGGCTTACATGCCATGGCAAGGATACAACTTTGAGGATGCAATTGTAATTTCTGAAAGAGTTGTAAGAGATGATGTCTTTACTTCTATTCATATCGATGAATATGAGCTAGAGGTAAGAGATACTAAGCGTGGTGAGGAAGAGTTAACTTCTGAAATTCCGAACGTAAGTGAGGAAGCAGTTAAAAACCTTGATGAGAATGGTATCATCAGAGTTGGTGCTGAAATTAAGGAAGGGGACATTCTAATCGGTAAAATCACTCCTAAGGGAGAGACTGACCCAACTCCTGAAGAAAAACTCTTGAGAGCGATCTTCGGAGATAAAGCTGGTGATGTAAAAGATGCTTCATTGAAAGCTTCTCCATCTTTAAGAGGTGTGGTTATCGATACTAAGCTTTTCTCTAGACCTAAGAAAGACAAAGACCTAAGAGCTAAGTCTAAGAAAGAGGTTGAGGTGCTAAAAGCACAGTACAGCAAAGACTTAACAGTTGTTAGAAATCAGATGGTTGACAAACTTGTTCAACTTCTTGAAGGCAAAGTTTCTCAAGGAGTGAAGCATAAGTTTGGAGATGAGATTATTTCTAAAGGTGTTAAATTCAATAGAAACAATATTTCTAACAATCTCTTCCCAGAGAAAAACATCTACAGAGATGAGAGTAACTACAGCGTTCAGGAAGAAGTGAACCTGATTGCTGACTTGAATCTTGACGGATGGACAGAAGATGAGCACACTAATGAGCTTATCATCAGAATGGTGAAGAACTACAACATTAAGAGAAATGAGATCGCTGGTGAATTCAAGCGTGAGCGTTTCACTATTGAAGTAGGAGATGAATTGCCAACAGGTATCGTGCAGCTTGCAAAAGTTTACATCGCTAAGAAACGTAAACTAAAAGTTGGTGATAAGATGGCAGGTCGTCACGGTAACAAAGGTGTTGTTGCCAGAATTGTTAGAGAAGAAGATATGCCATTCCTTGAGGATGGAACTCCAATGGATATCGTATTGAACCCACTTGGTGTACCTTCAAGGATGAACATTGGTCAGATTTATGAAACTGTTTTGGCTTGGGCCGGAGAGAAATTGGGTAAGAAATACGCTACTCCAATTTTCGATGGTGCTAGCATGGAAGAAGTAGATGCTGAATTATCAGCTGCAGGACTTCCTAAAGCAGGTCGAGTATACTTATACGATGGTTTAACCGGTAAGAAATTCGATCAGCCAGTAACAGTAGGTGTAGCTTATATGCTGAAACTAGGTCACTTAGTTGACGATAAGATGCACGCAAGATCTATTGGACCTTACTCATTGATTACTCAGCAACCATTGGGTGGTAAAGCTCAATTTGGTGGTCAGAGATTCGGAGAGATGGAGGTTTGGGCATTAGAAGCCTTCGGTGCTTCTCACGTGCTTCAAGAGATCTTGACCGTTAAGTCTGATGATGTAATTGGTAGAGCTAAAGCTTATGAAGCGATCGTTAAAGGCGATTCAATTCCTAAGCCAAACATTCCAGAATCATTCAATGTATTGGTTCACGAATTAAGAGGATTGGCTCTAGAAATTACCTTAGACTAAGGCATATTTATTTGGCTTCGGCCACAACAATTGAATCAAAAAAGCTATGGCATTTAAAAAGAATAGAAAACTTAACAACGACTTTAACAAAGTCACTATTAGCTTGGCTTCTCCGGAATCTATTTTGGAGTCTTCACATGGTGAAGTAACTCAACCGGAGACTATCAACTACAGAACTTACAAGCCAGAAATGGGTGGTTTGTTCTGTGAGAGAATCTTTGGTCCTGTGAAGGACTGGGAATGTCATTGTGGAAAATATAAGAGAATCAGATATAAGGGTATTATCTGCGACCGTTGCGGTGTTGAAGTAACAGAGAAGAAGGTTCGTAGAGAAAGAATGGGACACATCGAGTTGGTGGTTCCTGTTGCTCATATCTGGTATTTCAAATCTCTTCCTAACAAAATTGGTTACCTTCTTGGCTTGCCAACCAAGAAGCTGGATCAGATTATCTACTATGAAAGATACGTTGTAATTCAGCCAGGTATCAAAGAAGAGGAAGGCATCAGCTACATGGATTTCTTAACTGAAGATGAGTATCTAGATATTCTAGATAAACTTCCTCGTGAGAACCAAATGCTAGATGATGAAGATCCACAGAAATTCATCGCTAAAATGGGTGCTGAAGGTCTTGAAATGCTACTTTCAAGATTACAGTTAGACGAAATGTCTTACGCACTTCGTCACCAGGCAGCTACAGATACTTCTCAGCAAAGAAAGGCAGAGGCCTTGAAGAGACTGAGAGTAGTAGAAGCATTCCGTGATGCAAAAACTAGAATCGAGAACCGTCCTGAGTGGATGATCATTAAGATGGTCCCTGTAATTCCACCGGAATTAAGACCATTGGTTCCACTAGATGGAGGTAGATTTGCTACTTCAGATTTGAACGATCTGTATAGAAGAGTGATCATTAGAAACAACCGTTTGAAGCGTCTGATCGATATCAAAGCACCAGAGGTGATTTTGAGAAACGAAAAGCGTATGCTTCAAGAGGCGGTAGATTCACTATTCGATAACTCTAGAAAAGTAAATGCGGTAAGATCTGATGGAAACAGAGCACTTAAGTCTTTAAGTGATATGCTTAAAGGTAAGCAAGGTCGTTTCCGTCAAAACTTGTTGGGTAAAAGGGTTGACTACTCTGGTCGTTCGGTGATCGTAGTAGGCCCTGAATTGAAACTCCATGAGTGTGGTCTTCCTAAAGATATGGCTGCTGAGCTGTTCAAACCATTCATTATCAGAAAGCTGATTGAAAGAGGTATTGTAAAGACAGTTAAGTCGGCTAAGAAAATTGTTGATAGAAAAGATCCTGTGGTTTGGGATATCCTTGAAAATGTATTGAAAGGACACCCTGTACTACTTAACCGTGCTCCTACGTTGCACAGATTAGGTATTCAGGCATTCCAACCAAAACTGATCGAAGGTAAAGCTATTCAGTTACACCCATTAGTATGTACAGCATTCAACGCTGACTTTGATGGTGACCAGATGGCTGTTCACGTACCACTAGGTCATGATGCGGTGCTTGAGGCAAGTATGTTAATGCTTTCTTCTCACAATATCCTTAACCCTGCGAATGGTAATCCAATTACGGTACCTTCTCAAGACATGGTTTTGGGTCTTTACTATGTAACTAAAGGTAGAAGAAGTACTGACGACTTCAAGGTTGAAGGAGAAGGTATGAGATTCTACTCTGCAGAAGAAGTAATCATTGCCTTGAATGAAGGTAAGCTTTCTAAGCATGCATACATTCATGTGAAAACTAAAGTTCGTGAGAACGAAGAGTTAGTAGAGAAGGTGATTGAAACTGTGGCTGGTAGAGTATTATTCAACCAAACTGTTCCTGAAAAGGTAGGTTTTGTGAATGAACTTTTGACCAAGAAAAAGCTTCAGAAGATTATTCAGAATGTTGTTAATATTTGTGGTGTTGCAGAAACTGCAAGATTCCTAGATGATATTAAAGAGCTTGGTTTCCAAATGGCTTACCAAGGTGGTCTTTCAATGGGTCTAGATGATATCCACATTCCAGATAACAAAGACGGCCTTATTGAAAGTGCCAAAGAAGAGGTAGATGCTGTATGGCAAAACTACTTAATGGGTCTAATCACAGACAACGAGAGATACAACCAGGTAATTGATATCTGGACTCGTGTCAATACCAGATTGACTAACGGATTGATGCAAGAGATGGAGGAAGACCGTCAAGGTTTCAACTCAATCTATATGATGATGCACTCAGGAGCCCGTGGTTCAAGAGAGCAGATTCGTCAGTTAGGTGGTATGAGAGGTCTAATGGCTAAGCCACAAAAGAACCTTGCAGGTTCTGTAGGTGCTATTATTGAGAACCCGATTCTTTCGAACTTTAAAGAGGGTCTTGATGTATTGGAGTACTTTATCTCAACTCACGGTGCTCGTAAAGGTCTTGCCGATACCGCTCTTAAAACAGCGGATGCTGGTTACCTAACCAGACGTTTGGTAGACGTTGCTCAAGACTGTGTAGTTAATGAAGAAGACTGTGGTACATTAAGAGGTCTGACAGTTTCTGCCCTAAAAGACAATGAAGATGTTGTAGAAGCTCTTTCTGAAAGAGTGTTGGGTAGAGTATCTGTTCATGATATTTATGATCCTATTACAGAAGAATTGATCATTGCTTCTGGTGACGAGTTCACTGAGAAAATTGCTGAACAACTCGATGAGTCTGCAATTGAAGAAGTGGAAATCAGATCTGTATTGACTTGTGAGTCTAAGAAGGGTGTTTGTTCTAAGTGTTATGGTAGAAACCTTTCAACCAATAAAATGGTACAGAGAGGTGAATCAGTTGGTGTAATTGCTGCTCAGTCTATTGGTGAGCCAGGTACCCAGCTTACACTAAGAACCTTCCACGTGGGTGGTACTGCCTCGAACATTGCTGTAGACGCAATGATTCAGGCGAAGTTCGATGGTGTTATTCAATTCGAAGAGTTGAGATCACTTCCTACTACAGACGATGAAGGCAATAAGATTGACATTGTAATGGGACGTACTGGTGAAATCCAAGTGATCGATCCTAAGTCTAAGAAAGTGTTAATCTCTAATCACGTTCCTTACGGTGCCGTATTGAAGGTGAAAGAGGGAGATAAAGTAGAAAAGGGTCAAGAGCTTTGTAAGTGGGATCCATATAACGCTGTAATTCTTTCAGAGTTTGACGGTTCTATTGAGTTCGATGCTATTGAAGAAGGTATTACCTTCAAAGAGGTATTCGATGAACAAACTGGTCACAGAGAGAAAGTAATCACCGATACTAAAGACAAGAATAAGAACCCTGCGGTAGTTGTAAACTATAAAGACGACTCTAAGTCTTACAACATTCCTGTAGGCGCTCACTTGGCTGTAGAGATTGGAGATAAAGTGAAAGTTGGTCAGCCATTGGCTAAGATTCCTAGAACTATGGGTAAATCGAGAGATATTACCGGTGGTCTTCCTAGGGTAACAGAATTGTTTGAGGCTAGAAATCCTTCTAACCCAGCTGTAGTTTCTGAAATCGATGGTGTAGTAACATATGGTGGTATTAAGAGAGGTAACCGTGAAATCTTCGTAGAGTCTAAAGACGGTGTAAAGAAGAAGTACATGGTGCCACTTTCTAAGCACATCCTTGTTCAAGACAATGACTTTGTAAGAGCTGGTTATCCATTATCTGATGGTGCCATCACTCCAAACGATATCTTGAATATTCAGGGACCAACTGCTGTACAAGAATACTTGGTGAACGAGATTCAAGAAGTATATAGACTTCAGGGTGTGAAGATCAATGATAAGCACTGTGAGGTTATTGTTAAGCAAATGATGCAGAAGGTAGAGATAATGGATGCTGGTGATACGCAATTCCTTCCTGGTCAGGTAGCAGATAAATTCGTCTTCATGGAAGAGAATGATGCTATCCTTGATATGAAGGTTGTATCTGATGCAGGTGATTCAGAAAACCTTAAACCAGGTCAGATTGTGAGCCCAAGAGAGCTAAGAGATGAGAACTCGAGCTTGAAGAGACGCGACTTGAAATTGGTAGAGGTAAGAGATGCTCAACCAGCTGTATCTAAGCCTAAGTTGCAGGGTATTACTCAGGCATCTTTGGGTACTGATAGCTTCATTTCAGCCGCTTCATTCCAGGAAACTACTAAAGTATTGAGCGAGGCCTCTATCAAAGGAAAAGCTGATACATTAAACGGATTGAAAGAAAACGTAATTGTTGGACACTTGATCCCTGCTGGTACAGGAATGAGAGAGTATGATAATCTAATTGTAGGTAATAAAGAGGAATTAGAAACTCTTGAGGCCGCACAAGAAGCTTATCAGTCTGAGTCTTCAGAACAAAAAGTAGAGCTTTAAGCCATGGCTGAAAAAGACGAGCAAAAGCAACAGAACCAATTGAATATTGAGCTTTCGGAAGAAGTAGCCGAAGGCCAATATGTCAACTTAGCGATGATTGCTCACTCGAACAGCGAGTTTGTAATAGATTTTATAAAGATGATGCCTGGAGTGCCAAAGGCTAAGGTTAAATCTAGAATTGTTATAACTCCTGAACATGCCAAACGCTTGTTATATGCTTTGAAGGATAATATCGATAAGTTCGAAGATCACTTCGGAGAGATAAAACAGGCTGATGCTCCACCTAAATTTCCGATGAATTTCGGGGGTACAGTCGGAGAGGCTTAAGTATAAATATTGATAAAATTAAGGGTTGCTACGGCAACCCTTTTTTCATTTTAGAGACTGTTTAAAGCGCTGATTAGCAGATAATGAGCATGTTTTTTTTATTTGCATACATGTGTTTGTTTAAAAGACTTCTTTCACTACCTTTGCAGTCCAAAATTTGTAACTAGGAAATAAAATCTAAAATTCTGTAAATGCCTACTATACAACAACTAGTAAGAAAGGGCCGTAAGAAATTGACTTCGAAGTCAAAGTCTCCAGCTTTGGATAGCTGCCCACAGAGAAGAGGGGTTTGTACTAGGGTGTATACAACTACTCCAAAGAAACCTAACTCAGCTATGAGAAAAGTAGCAAGAGTAAGGTTGACTAACGGAAAAGAAGTGAACGCCTACATCCCAGGTGAAGGTCACAACCTTCAAGAGCACTCAATTGTATTGATTAGAGGAGGTAGAGTAAAAGACCTTCCAGGTGTGAGATATCACATCATCCGTGGAGCTTTGGATACTGCCGGTGTAAATGGTCGACTGCAAAGAAGATCTAAATACGGTGCCAAAAGACCAAAAGACAAAAAATAAGATAACACTATTTAATAATGAGAAAAGCTAAACCAAAGAAGAGATATATTCTTCCTGACCCGAAGTTCGGAGATACTTTGGTAACGAAGTTCGTGAACTACCTTATGGTGGACGGTAAGAAGAGTATTGCCTACGGAATTTTCTATGATGCAGTTGCATTGGTAGAAAAGCGTACTGGTGAGAATGGTCTTGAGACTTGGAAAAAAGCATTGAGTAACATCATGCCTTCTGTCGAAGTAAAGTCAAGGAGAGTAGGTGGTGCAACCTTTCAGGTGCCTACCGAAGTTAGACCTGCCAGAAAAACATCACTAGGAATTAAGTGGATGATTTCTTTCTCAAGAAAGAGAGGCGAGAAAACCATGACAGAGAGATTGGCTGGAGAAATCATTGCCGCTTCTAAAGGAGAAGGTGGTGCCGTGAAGAAGAAAGATGATACTCACAGAATGGCAGACGCTAACAAAGCATTTTCACACTTTAGATTTTAATTCCTAAACAAATCATGGCAAGAGATTTAAGATTAACTCGGAATATCGGTATTGCAGCCCATATTGATGCGGGTAAGACAACTACTACCGAGCGTATCCTTTATTATACAGGTGTTTCTCACAAAATTGGTGAGGTTCACGATGGTGCTGCTACCATGGACTGGATGGAGCAAGAGCAGGAGAGAGGTATTACCATTACTTCTGCTGCTACAACAGTGTTCTGGCCTTATAAAGATGAAGAGTACCACATTAACATTATTGACACTCCTGGTCACGTTGACTTTACTGTAGAGGTAAATAGATCACTTCGTGTATTGGATGGTCTAGTGTTTTTATTCTCTGCAGTAGATGGTGTTGAGCCTCAGTCAGAAACTAACTGGAGACTTGCAGATAACTACAAAGTAGCAAGACTTGGTTTTGTGAACAAGATGGACCGTGCTGGTGCTGACTTCCTTGCTGTTTGTAAGCAAGTAAAGGAAATGTTAGGTACAAAGGCAGTTCCTCTTCAATTACCTATCGGTGCTGAAGACACATTCAAGGGAGTGGTTGATTTAGTAGAGAACAAGGCAATTGTTTGGAATGAGGAAGATCAAGGTATGACTTATAGCGAGATCGACATTCCTGAAGATATGGTTGATGATGTTGCTGAGTACAGAGAGTATCTGTTGGAGGCCATCGCTGAATATGATGATACTTTGATGGAGAAATTCTTCGAAGATCCAGATTCAATCACCAAAGATGAAATCCTTGCTGCTTTGAGACAAGCTACCATCAACTTGGACTTCGTTCCAATGCTTTGTGGTTCTGCTTTCAAAAACAAAGGTGTTCAGTCAATGTTGAACTATGTGATGGAACTTCTTCCTTCACCTCTAGATAGAGATAATATTGTTGGAACTGATCCTGATACTGAAGAGAAGATCACTAGAAAGCCAGATCCAAATGGGCCATTTGCTGCTTTGGCATTTAAGATTGCAACTGACCCATTCGTAGGTCGTCTTTGCTTCGTAAGATCTTACTCTGGTATGTTAGATTCAGGTTCTTATGTGTACAACACAAGAACTAATAAGAAAGAGAGAATTTCTAGAATCTTCCAAATGCACGCTAACAAGCAGAATGCAATTGAGAAATTGCACGCTGGTGATATCGCTGCTGTGGTAGGATTTAAAGATATTAAGACTGGAGATACACTTTGTGATGAGAAGAATAGAATTGTTCTTGAATCTATGGTGTTCCCTGACCCTGTAATTGGATATGCTATTGAGCCTAAAACTCAGGCTGATGTAGACAAACTGGGTATGGCTATTGCCAAGCTAGTTGAAGAAGATCCAACTTTGACAGTAAATACTGACGAAGAAACTGGTCAAACAATCCTTAGAGGTATGGGTGAGCTTCACCTAGACATCATCATGGATCGTTTGAGAAGAGAATTCAAGGTAGAGGTAAATCAAGGTGCTCCTCAGGTTGCTTATAAAGAGTCGGTTAACTCACTAGTAGAGCACAAAGAGGTTTACAAGAAGCAATCGGGTGGTAAAGGTAAGTTTGCCGATATCGTATTCGAACTTAGCCCTGCCGATGATGAATTTGAAGGTTTAGGTCTTCAGTTTGTTAATGGAATTGTTGGTGGTGTAATTCCTAAAGAATTTATCCCAGCAATTGAGAAAGGCTTCAAATCTGCTATGGATAACGGTCCTTTGGCTGGTTACCCAGTAGAGAGAATGAAAGTGAGATTGTACCACGGTTCATTCCACGATGTGGATTCAGATGCACTCTCTTTTGAAATGGCAGCAAGACTTGGTTTCAAAGAGGCGGCTAGAAAGGCTACCCCTAAATTGATGGAACCAATTATGGCTGTAGATGTGGTAACTCCAGATGATTATACAGGATCTATCACTGGTGACTTGAACAGAAGAAGAGGTATTATGAAAGGTATGGATACCAAAGGTACTTCTACTGTAATTAAGGCTAGTGTGCCACTTTCAGAATTGTTTGGTTACGTAACAGATTTGAGAACAATGTCTTCTGGTAGAGCAACTGCTTCTTTGACATTCTCTCACTATGATGTTGTTCCTAACAACATTGCTGAAGAAGTGATCAAAAAGACAAAAGGCGAATAAGCTGTAAATTTTTAATAAGATGACACAGAAGATAAGAATCAAATTAAAGTCATACGATCACAACTTGGTGGATAAGTCATCAGAGAAGATCGTGAGAGCTGTGAAAACAACTGGTGCTATTGTTAGCGGACCAATTCCGTTGCCAACAGTAAAAGAGAAATTTACAGTGCTAAGATCACCACACGTGAATAAGAAGTCGCGTGAGCAATTCCAACTTTGTACTTACAAGAGATTAGTAGATATCTACTCATCTAGTGCAAAGACGGTAGATGCTTTGATGAAGCTTGAGCTTCCATCTGGTGTAGACGTAGAGATTAAGGTATAATTATATAATACTGAGAAATTAAGAGAGGCTGTTCTGCTTAGAATGGCCTCTTTTTTATGCATAGAGAGGGCTTTTTATTGTCCGTCAAACAGTTAGCTAAATATTTCTTAGAAATTCTAACGGTGCCGTTTGCTGCAGAATATTAATTTCCTATCTTTGCAGTCCGTTTCTCGGAAGCGCTAGATTTGTAGCGTTTAAAAAGAATTAAAAGATGTCTGGAATAATCGGAAAAAAAATCGGAATGACTAGCATCTATGGTGCCGATGGACTTAGTGTCGCATGCACGGTTATAGAAGCTGGTCCTTGCGTGGTTACGCAAGTAAAAAATGAGGAAACAGACGGATACAGAGCTGTACAACTTGCTTACGGTGAGCGTAAAGAAAAAAATACGCCAAGTTCGTTGAAAGGGCATTTCAAAAAAGCCAATACAACGCCTAAGAAAGAAGTGGTTGAGTTTCGAGATTTCCGTGAAGAATTCGAAGATAAAGTCGTTCTAGGAAACGTCATCAATGTGGGTGATGTGTTTGAAGAAGGCGATTTTGTTGATGCTATTGGAACCTCTAAGGGTAAGGGTTTCCAGGGTGTGGTTAAAAGACACGGCTTCGGTGGTGTTGGTCAAGCTACACACGGTCAGCACAACAGAATGAGAGCTCCGGGTTCTATTGGTGGTGCCTCTTATCCTGCTAGAGTATTTAAAGGTACTCGTATGGCTGGAAGAATGGGTAACGACAGAGTGAAGGTGTTGAACCTGAAAGTGATGAAAGTGATGCCTGAAAAGAATCTTATCGTAGTGAGTGGTTCTGTTCCAGGTGCTAAGAATTCAATCGTAGTACTAGAGAAATAAGAAGATGGAGATTTCAGTATTAAAAAATAGTGGAGAAGACACTGGAAGAAAGATTACTCTTTCAGACGATATCTTCGGTATTGAGCCAAACGATCATGCCATCTACTTAGATGTTAAGCAATACTTGGCGAATCAGCGTCAAGGGACTCATAAGTCTAAGGAAAGAAATGAAATTGCTGGTTCTACGAAAAAGATAAAGAGACAAAAGGGTACTGGTACTGCGAGAGCAGGTAGTATTAAGTCGCCAATATTTAGAGGTGGAGGTAGAGTATTCGGTCCTCAGCCTAGAGATTACAGCTTTAAGCTGAACAAGAAATTGAAGTCTTTAGCTAGAAAGTCTGCATTGGCTTATAAAGCGAAAGACAATGGTTTAGTAGTGTTAGAAGATATCAACTTCGAATCTCCAAAGACCAAAGATTTCGTAAAAGTTCTTAATGGCCTTTCTGTGGCTGACAAGAAAACTCTTTTGGTTCTTCCTGATTCGGCTAACAAGAATGTTGTGCTTTCAGGTAGAAATGTGAAGAATGCTAAAATTACAACGGCTGACTCATTGAACACTTATGATGTGTTGAACGCTGATAGCCTATTGATTAGCGAAAGTTCAATTGAAAAGCTTGAAAACCTTCTAAAGTAATCTGAAGATGAGTGTTTTAAAGAAGCCATTAGTAACTGAGAAAGTATCGGCCTTAAACGAAAAAGGTAAGTACGGTTTTATTGTAGACCTGAATGCCAATAAAGTTGAAATTAAGAAGGCTGTAGAAGATATGTACGGTGTAACCGTAGAAGATGTTAATACCATGAAGTATCAGGGTAAAGACAAATCGCGATACACTAAGTCCAGAATCATTTCTGGTAGAGCAAGTTCGTTTAAGAAAGCAATTGTAACTGTTGCTGAAGGAGAGGTAATCGATTTTTATAGCGGCATTTAATTGAAGTAAGATGGGTGTAAAGAAATTAAGACCAATGACCCCCGGCACAAGAGGCCGTATAGCTCCAGACTTTGCTGATGTAACAACATCAACTCCTGAAAAGTCTTTGCTTGCTCCTCTTAAGAGATCTGGAGGTAGAAACAATACCGGTAAAATGACCATGCGCTACATGGGTGGTGGTCACAAAAGAAAACTGAGAGTTATCGATTTCAAAAGAGATAAATTCGATGTGCCGGCAACAGTTAAAAGCATTGAGTACGATCCGTCTAGAAGTGCCAGAGTTGCATTGCTTTATTACGCGGATGGTGAGAAAAGATATATAGTCGCTCCTCAAGGATTAGAGGTTGGCCAGCAGATTGTTTCTGGTGAGGCTGTTGCTCCTGAGGTTGGAAACGCTCTTCCTTTGTCAAAAATTCCTTTGGGTACTATAATCCATAATGTGGAGTTTAAGCCTGGTAAAGGTGCTGCTTTGGCAAGAAGCGCAGGATCTTATGTTCAGTTGGTTGCTAGAGAAGGGAAATACGCTACTGTAAAGCTTCCTTCAGGCGAGCAAAGAAACATCTTATCTACATGTATGGCTACTATTGGTGCCGTAGGTAATGCTGAACACATGAACGTGAGGTTAGGTAAAGCTGGTAGAAAGAGATGGTTAGGAAGAAGACCTAGAGTAAGAGGTGTGGTAATGAACCCGGTAGATCACCCAATGGGTGGTGGTGAAGGTAGATCATCTGGAGGTCATCCAAGATCTAGAAAAGGCCTTTACGCTAAAGGTCAAAAAACCAGAACTCCTAAGAAATACTCGAATAGACTAATAATCGGTAAAAAGAAATAATCTAGCATGGCACGTTCATTAAAAAAAGGACCATATATCGATTTTAGATTGGCAAATAAAGTCGATGCGATGGAAGAAACTGGCAAGAAGTCAGTTATCAAAACCTGGTCTAGAAGATCTATGATCTCTCCAGATTTCATCGGCCACACATTTGCAGTTCATAACGGAAATAAATTCATCCCTGTGTTTGTTACTGAAAACATGGTAGGACACAAGTTTGGTGAGTTTGCTCCGACAAGAAACTTTAGAGGTCACATTGCTAAAAAAGATAAGAAGAGATAATGGAAGCTGTTGCAAAACTTAACAATGTTCCAACTTCTCCTCGTAAGATGAGAATGGTCGCTGATATGATCAGAGGCGAGCGCGTGAATACTGCGTTGAACATCTTGAAATTCGAGCCGAAGGAAGGCGCTGCTAGGCTACAGAAATTGTTGCTTTCAGCAATCTCTAACTGGCAAGCTAAAAACGAAGATGAGAGACTTGAAGACGCAGATCTTTTTATTAAAGAAATTCGCGTTGATGCTGGCAGAATGTTAAAGAGATTAAGACCTGCACCTCAAGGTAGAGCTCATAGAATTAGAAAAAGATCAAATCATGTGACCATCGTAGTTGATTCAAAGAATTCAACCGAGGTTACCGCTGAAGAAGTAGTAAATAACGAAACTGATAATTAAAAACAGATGGGACAAAAAGTTAACCCTGTTGGTTTCAGATTAGGAGTTGTACGTGGCTGGGATTCTAGCTGGTACGGTGGAAAAGACTTCTCTGATAAACTGGTTGAAGATCAGGAAATCAGAAAATATATCGATGCCCGAATTCCTAAAGGTGGTATCTCAAAGGTTATAATTGAGAGAACTATCAAAAGAATCACCATTACTGTTCACACTGCCAGACCTGGTGTTGTAATTGGTAAAGGAGGGCAAGAAGTTGATCGTATTAAAGAAGAGTTGAAGAAGCTTACTGGAAAGGACGTTCAAATCAACATCTTCGAAATCAAGAGACCTGAGCTAGATGCAAAATTGGTGGGTGAGTCAATCGCTCAGCAGTTGCAAGCAAGAATTTCCTACAGAAGAGCTATGAAGCAAGCTATTGCTTCTGCTGTTAGAGTAGGTGCTCAAGGTATCAAGGTTAAATGCTCTGGTCGTCTTGGTGGTGCTGAAATGGCAAGAACTGAGATGTACAAAGAAGGAAGAATTCCTCTTCATACATTAAGAGCAGATATTGATTACGCTATCTCTGAGGCCGACACTGTTTACGGTAAAATCGGAATCAAGGTATGGATTTTCAAAGGCGAGGTTTACGGTAAGAGAGACTTATCTCCAAACGTTGGTAACCCTAATCAAATGGGTGGTGGCGACCGTAGAGGTGGTGCTAGAAGATCTAACCGTAATAAAAAGAAGTAACCCAACTGTAAAAAGGAGAGAAGATGTTACAGCCTAAAAGAACCAAGTTTAGAAAAATGCAGAAAGGTCGCATCAAAGGTGTGGCCGGACGTGGACATACATTGGATTTCGGAACCTTCGGTATCAAGTCTCTTGAGCCAGGTTGGATTACAAGCCGTCAGATCGAAGCTGCTCGTATTGCTATGACAAGAGCAATGAAAAGAGAAGGCCAAGTATGGATTAGAATATTCCCGGACAAGCCTATTACTAGCAAGCCTGCTGAAGTAAGGATGGGTAAGGGTAAAGGTGCTCCTGAATATTGGGTAGCTGTTGTTAAACCAGGTACAGTGCTTTTCGAAGCAGCTGGTGTAAATGTTGAATTGGCGAAAGAAGCCTTGAGACTTGCAGCTCAGAAGTTGCCTCTTTCTACCAAATTTATTGTTCGTAGAGATTACGTGGCATAGTTATGAAGAATTCAGAAATCAAGGCGCTCACTGTAGAGGAGCTTAGAGAAAAGATAAATACGGAAGTTAGCGGTCTGCAGAAGTTAAACTTTGCACATGCTATTTCTCCTATTGAAAATCCGATGAAAATCAGACATTCAAAACGTCTGATCGCGAGATTGAGAACAGAGTTAAGGGCTAAGGAACTTGCTAACTAATATGAGCATGGAGACCAGAAATCTTAGAAAAGAGAGAGTCGGGGTAGTAACAAGCAACAAGATGGATAAGACCATCACTGTAGCTGTTCAGAGAAAAGAGAAGCACCCGATCTATGGTAAGTTTGTTAAGAAAACAACAAAATTTGCCGCTCATGACGAAAAGAATGATTGTGGTATCGGAGATACCGTGAAGATCATGGAGACTCGTCCGCTGAGTAAAAACAAGCGTTGGAGACTAGTAGAAATTATTGAAAGAGCCAAGTAATCATGATTAGACAAGAATCAAGACTAAGCGTTGCCGATAACAGTGGTGCTAAAGAGGTGCTCTGTATTCGTGTACTTGGTGGTACTAAAAAGAAGTACGCCACAGTAGGTGATAAAATTGTGGTTTCAGTAAAATCTGCTCATTCTTCAAGTAACCTCAAAAAAGGAACTGTTTCTAAAGCAGTAATCGTAAGAACCAAAAAAGAGGTAAGAAGAAAAGACGGATCTTATATCCGTTTTGAGGATAATGCTGCAGTGTTATTGAATAATAACGATGAACCAAGAGGTACTCGTATGTTCGGACCTGTAGCCAGAGAGTTGCGTGAAAAGCAATTTATGAAGATTGTTTCATTGGCTCCTGAAGTATTGTAATCATGGATAAGAATCAAACAGTTGTGAAAAAGCTTCATGTGAGAAAAGGCGATACCGTTAAGGTGATCTCTGGTAATAGCAAAGGCAAAACCGGGACAGTTCTTGAGGTAATCCCTTCAAAATATAGAGCTATTGTAGAAGGTGTAAACGTTGTCTCCAAGCATATTAAACCTTCGGCTTCCAATCCAAATGGTGGTATTGAGAAGACAGAAGCTTCTATTCATCTTTCTAACCTAATGGTAATAGATCCTTCATCAGGTGATGCAACCAGAGTAGGTAGAAAAGCTGATGAAAATGGAAAACTTGTTAGATACTCTAAAAAATCTGGGGAGGTAATTAAAAATGGCTAGTCCGAGATTAAAAGAAACATATAGCAAGGAGATTGCTCCTGCGCTAAAGGAGAAATTCCAGTACACCAGCGTTATGCAGGTGCCAAAAATCACCAAGGTTGTACTTAACAAAGGTATTGGTGCTGCTGTAGCCGATAAGAAATTGGTAGATGTAGGAGTAGAAGAGCTAACTACCATTACTGGTCAGAAGGCTGTTCCAACTGTTGCTAAGAACTCCATCTCAAACTTTAAGTTAAGAGACGGTATGCCAATTGGTGCAAAAGTTACATTGCGCGGTGATAGAATGTACGAATTTATCGACAGGCTTTTGAATATCGCTCTTCCTCGTGTAAGAGACTTCAGAGGTGTAAAAGATAAAGGTTTCGATGGACGTGGTAACTACACTTTAGGTATCAAGGAACAAATTATCTTCCCTGAGATCTCTATCGAGAAAGTGAATAAAATCACTGGTATGGACATTACGTTCGTTACCACAGCAAATACTGATGAAGAAAGTTATGAGTTGCTAAAGGCTATGGGAATGCCTTTCGCTTCTGGTAAAAAACAAGACTAATTATGGCAAGAGAAGCAGTAAAAGCTAGAGAAAGAAAAAGAGAGAAACTTGTAGCTCGCTATGCTGAGAAAAGAGCAAGGCTTAAAGCTGAAGGTGATTACGAGGGTCTTGATAAGTTGCCAAGAAACGCATCGCCCGTAAGACTTCACAATAGATGTAAGCTTACTGGTAGACCTAAAGGTTACATGCGTAAGTTCGGCATCTCTAGGGTAACTTTTAGAGAGATGGCCTCTGCAGGTAAAATACCTGGAGTGACTAAAGCAAGCTGGTAATCTTTCTTTTTATATCTGAAAATTATTAATACCTTTGCAGGCCGGTTTCGGCCGGAAGGTATTTAACATTTTATAAAGGGTATTCTTGGGAGATATCGCCAAGGTACACACGCCTAAAGGGCGTAAAACATTTTAAAAATGACTGATCCAATAGCAGATTATTTAACGCGTTTAAGAAACGCTATTAAAGCAAGGCATAGGGTTATCGAAATTCCTGCTTCGAATGTGAAGAAGGAGATGACTAAAGTGCTTTTTGACAAAGGCTACATCTTGAACTACAAGTTTGAAGATGATGGTGTTCAAGGTAAGATTAAAATAGCCTTGAAATATAATTCGCGTACTAAAGAGCCAGCGATTATAAAGCTGGAAAGAATCAGTAAACCTGGTTTGAGAAAGTACGCTGGTGCTGGAGAGCTTCCAAGAGTATTGAATGGTCTTGGTATAGCTATTATTTCTACTTCTAAAGGTATTATGACCGATAAGGAAGCAAGAACTCAGCACATTGGTGGAGAAATATTGTGTCACGTATACTAGATTATAGATAGATGTCACGAATTGGTAAAAAACCGATTAATCTTCCTTCGGGAGTGTCTGTAGACGTAGCTGCATCAGCGGTTACTGTTAAAGGGCCGAAAGGAGAATTGACTCAGGCGATAGACCCTGACTTTAAAGTATCTGTTGAAGAGGGTGTTGTCTCGATAGAGAGGCCTACAGACCAGAAAAGACATAAGTCTCTTCATGGTCTTTACAGAGCTTTGATTAACAATATGGTAGTTGGTGTTCATTCAGGTTACACCAAAGAGTTGGAACTAGTAGGTGTAGGTTATAAAGCCGCTGTTGCAAATAATGTGTTAGAGCTTAACTTGGGTTACTCTCACAATATTTATCTTCAGGTTCCTCAAGAGGTTTCTGCTGATGCCAAAATGGAGAAAGGTAAAAACCCAATTGTTACTCTAAGCAGTAGCGATAAAGAATTGATTGGACAAGTAGCTGCTCAGATCAGATCACTTAGAAAAATTGAGCCTTACAAAGGTAAAGGTATCAAGTTTGTTGGTGAGAAGATTAGAAGAAAGGCTGGTAAAACTGCTGCTAAATAAAAGTTATCATGGCTATTAGTAAGAGTAGACTTAGAATTAAGAGAGGTATCAGAAAAAAGATTTCTGGATCGGCAGTTAGGCCTAGAATCTCTGTTTTCAAGAGCAATACAAGGATATACGCTCAAATCATAGACGATGAGCAAGGACACACTCTAGTGTCGGCTTCATCTGCTGAGCTTGGTGCTAAGAAAAACACCAATATTGAAGTAGCTAAAGAAGTTGGTAAGAAGTTAGCTGAAAAGGCTGCTGCTAGCGGAATTAGTGAAGTAGTATTTGATAGAAATGGATATATCTACCACGGTAAAGTGAAAGCTTTGGCAGATGGTGCCAGAGAAGGTGGTCTTAAATTTTAATTAGAGATGACACAAAAAATGAACAGAGTTAAGGCTAGTGACATCGACTTGAAAGAAAAAGTTGTTGCCATTAAGCGTGTAGCTAAAGTAGTAAAAGGTGGTAGAAGGTTCAGTTTCTCTGCAATTGTAGTAGTAGGTGACGGAAACGGTGTTGTTGGTTACGGTTTAGGAAAAGCTAACGAGGTAACCGATGCTATCACTAAAGGTATAGATGATGCTAAGAAGAACTTGGTAGAGGTTCCAGTATTTAAGGGTACTGTTCCTCATGAGACTCTTGGTAAGTTTGGTGGTGGTTTCGTTCTTGTGAAGCCTGCATCAGAAGGTACTGGTGTAATTGCCGGTGGTGCAATGCGTGCTGTATTTGAATCAGCGGGTATTCACAATGTACTTGCTAAGTCAAAAGGTTCTTCAAACCCACACAACGTGGTTAAGGCTACTTTCGATGCTTTATTGCAAATGAGAGACCCTTACACTGTGGCTGAGCAAAGAGGTGTTGGATTAGATAAAGTTTTTAACGGGTAAGAAGATGGCGAAGGTTATTATTACACAAACTAGAAGCACCATAGACAGACCTGAGAGACAGAAGAGAACTATTCAGGCACTCGGCTTGGGCAAAATCAACAGATCTGTAGAAGTTGAAATGACTCCTCAGATTGCTGGAATGATTGATAAAGTAAATCACCTTGTATCTGTAAAGGAAGCATAAGATGAAACTGAATACATTAAAACCTGCAGAAGGTTCTACAAAATCAGATAAAAGAATTGGTAGAGGTCAAGGATCCGGTAGAGGTGGTACTTCTACAAGAGGTCATAAAGGAGCTAAATCAAGATCAGGTTATAAAACCAAGTCTGGTTTCGAAGGTGGTCAGATGCCACTTCAGAGAAGAGTTCCTAAATTCGGTTTCACTAATCCTAACAGAGTAGAGTATAAGGCTATTAACCTAGATACACTACAACAGTTGGCAGATCAGTCTGGCGAGTCTAATATCACTGTAGAAGTATTAGCTTCTCATGGTTTAGCCGCTAAAAATGACTTGATCAAAGTTTTAGGCCGAGGCGAATTGAAATCAAAGGTAGACGTGACAGCTCACAAATTCTCTGCATCTGCTGAGGCAGCTATAGAGAAAGTTGGCGGAACTGTTACAAAGCTGTAATCAGATGAAGAAATTCATAACTACGATAAAGAACATTTTTTCCATTGAGGAATTAAGAAACAGGATCCTGGCTACGCTAGGATTCCTTGTCATTTTCAGACTTGGATCATTCGTGGTTCTACCAGGTGTAGATCCTACTATGTTGAATGATGCAGACAGTGGTATTCTTGGTATCCTTAATACTCTTTTAGGAGGCTCATTTAGTAGAGCTTCTATTTTTGGTTTAGGTATTATGCCTTACATCTCTGCTTCCATTGTGATTCAGTTGATGACTGTGGCTGTCCCTAGTTTCCAGAAGATGCAAAAAGAAGGAGAGTCTGGAAGAAAGAAATTGACTCAGATCACGAGAGTGCTAACTATATTGGTTACTCTTGCTCAGAGTGTAGGGTATTTGAGAGTGACTATTCCTAGTGAAGCAATCTCTCCGAATATCGATCCTACATTCTTCATGATCTCTTCAATGGTTCTTTTAACCTCAGGTACAATGTTCTGTATGTGGTTAGGTGAGAAAATTACTGATAAGGGTATCGGAAACGGTATTTCAATGTTGATCATGATCGGTATTATCTCTAGCCTACCAGGTGCTGCGTGGTATGAATTTGTTACTACAAATGGATTAAGCAGAGCATTATTCTCTGTAGTTGAAATACTTGTATTGTTCGGTGTTGTAATCGTAACAGTAGCGTTAGTACAAGCTGTAAGAAGAATTCCCGTACAATATGCTAAGCAGGTTGTAGGAGGTAAAGTATATGGCGGCCAGCGTCAGTTTATACCTTTAAAGGTTAACGCTGCTGGGGTTATGCCAATTATTTTCGCTCAAGCCTTAATGATTCTGCCAACATTGATTGGTCAGATTTGGCAAGAAGAAAGTGATTTAGCACTTAGAGTGGCAAATGTTTTCTCTAATCCTTATTCATGGCAGTACACTGTGGTGTTCGCTATTTTGATCATCGCATTTACTTTCTTCTATACAGCAATTACTGTTAACCCGTCTAGCATGGCGGATGATCTGAAGAGAAACGGTGGTTTCATTCCGGGTATTAAGCCAGGAAGACCAACTTCTGAGTTTATCGGAAGCGTTTTAGATAAAATCACTTTGCCAGGATCTATTTTCTTGGCTATTATCGCCATCCTTCCAACTTTCGCATACAATGCAGGAGTAGGGCAGCAGTTTTCATACTTCTACGGAGGTACATCATTGTTGATTATGGTTGGTGTGATCTTAGATACCTTACAGCAAATTGAAAGCTACCTACTGATGAGACATTACGAAGGAATGATGAAGTCAGGAAAAATGAGAGGTAGGTCTCAAAACATGGCTGTAGCGTAAATATGATCTTTTATAAGACAGAAGAAGAAATTCAAAAGATACGTGAGAGTGCTGAGATATTAGCAAAAGCTCACGGAGAAGTAGCCAAGCTTATTAAGCCTGGCATAAAAACCAAAGATCTAGATAAGGTCGCTGAAGAGTTTATCGCAGATCATGGGGCAACCGGTTCCTTTAAAGGTTATAATGGTTTTCCCGCCACGCTTTGTATTTCTGTGAATGAGGTAGTTGTTCACGGATTTCCGAGCGATTATGAATTGAAAGACGGTGATATAATCTCTGTAGATTGTGGAGTCTTCTACCAAGGTTTTCATAGCGATTCCGCTTACACTTACCCCGTAGGAGACACATCCCCAGAAATTTTATCACTTCTTAAGACAACGAAAGAGTCGTTGTATGTAGGTATTGAAGAAGCCAAGTTTGGTAACCGCATAGGTGATCTTGCTTTCGCCATACAGAAGTATGTAGAAGATAGAGGTTATACAGTGGTTAGAGAATTAGTAGGACATGGATTGGGCAGAAGCCTTCATGAGGGGCCTGAAGTTCCAAATTATGGCAAGAGAGGCCGTGGTCCTAAGTTGAATGAAGGTTTAGTTATTGCAATTGAACCGATGATCAACCTAGGAACTCGAAATATTGTGCAAGAAAGCGATGGCTGGACGATTAGAACCAGAGATAAAAAGCCTTCTGCACATTTTGAGCATACGGTAGCTATCTTCAAAGACAGGACTGAAATATTGACAAGTCATAAATACATAGAAGAAGTAGTAAAATTTTAATATGGCTAAACAAGGATCTATAGAACAAGACGGAACAATTGTAGAGGCATTGCCTAATGCACAGTTTCGTGTTGAGCTTGAAAATGGACATGTGGTGTTGGCTCATATCTCAGGAAAAATGAGAATGCACTACATCAAAATTTTGCCAGGAGATAGAGTAAAACTAGAAATGTCTCCTTACGATTTATCAAAAGGAAGAATTACTTACAGGTATAAATAAAGAAAAATGAAAGTTAAAGCCTCTATTAAGAAGCGTAGTGCCGATTGTAAGATAATCCGCAGAAACGGAAAGTTGTACGTGATTAATAAGAAGAATCCTAGATTCAAACAAAGACAAGGGTAATTATGGCAAGGATTGCAGGAGTAGATATTCCAGATCACAAAAGATCCGAAATTGGTTTGACATACATTTTCGGTATCGGTCGTAGCTCAGCCAACTACATTTTGGCTAAAGCAGGTATTGATGTAAATACTAAAATTGGCGACCTGGATGACGATCAGCAGAAAGACATCAGAACTATCATTAGTGAAGAGTTCAAAATTGAAGGTGTTCTTAAGTCTGAAGTACAAATGAACATCAAGCGATTGATGGACATTGGTTGTTACAGAGGTTTGAGACACAGAAGAGGTCTTCCTGTTCGTGGTCAGCACACCAAGAACAACTCTAGAACCAGAAAAGGTAAGAGAAAGACGGTTGCTAACAAGAAGAAAGCAACTAAGTAATAGGTGAGTTTTTTAATGCCGAAAAAGAATTAGAAAATGGCTCAAAAAAGAAAAGATAAAGCTAAGAAGAGAGTAGTACAGGTTGATGCTCTTGGACAGGCGCACATTAAGGCGTCTTTCAACAACATCATCATCTCTTTGACTAATCAGCAAGGACAGGTTATCTCTTGGGCTTCTGCTGGTAAAATGGGCTTTAAGGGTTCTAAAAAGAACACTCCTTACGCAGCTCAGATGGCAGCACAAGACTGTGCTCAAAAGGCTTATGAATTAGGCTTAAGAAAAGTTGAGGTTTTTGTGAAAGGTCCTGGATCTGGTCGTGAATCAGCTATCAGAACCATCCAAAATTCAGGTATCGAAGTTACTGTGATTAGAGACGTAACTCCACTACCTCACAACGGATGTCGTCCACCGAAAAGAAGAAGAGTTTAATTAAGAATTTAAGAAGTAATGGCAAGATATAACGGACCAAAGGCTAAAATCGCGAGAAGGTTTAACGATCCTATTTTCGGTCATAGCAAAGCATTACAGAAGAAGGCTTATCCTCCTGGCCAACACGGTAGAGGAAGAAGAAGAAAGCAATCTGAATATGCCATCCAGTTGATGGAGAAGCAAAAGGCTAAGTACACTTACGGTGTGTTAGAAAGACAATTTGCTAATCTATTCGACAAAGCTTCAAGAAGATCTGGTATTACAGGTGAAATTTTGCTTCAGTTATTGGAGGCGAGATTAGACAACTTGGTATACAGATTGGGTATCGCTCCTACAAGAAGAGCTGCAAGACAGTTGGTATCTCACAAGCACATCACTGTTAATGGTGAAATTGTGAATATTCCATCTTTCCACGTGCAGCCTGGCGATGTAGTGGCAGTAAGAGAGAAGTCTAAATCATTGGAATTAATTTCTGATAGCGTTGCTGCTAACACTGTTCAGAGGTACCCTTGGTTAGAGTTCAACAAAGCTGAATTAGCTGGTAAAATGATTAATGTTCCAACAAGAGAAGATATTCCAGAGAACATTAAGGAGCAGCTGATTGTCGAGCTTTACTCTAAATAATCAATTTAAGAACCTTTTAAACATTACATATATGTCGATACTCGCATTTCAAATCCCGGAGAAAGTGGTGATGGAGAAGGCAGACGATTTTCACGGTCTGTTCACGTTCAAACCCCTTGAAAAAGGCTACGGGGTTACTATCGGTAATGCTTTGAGAAGAATATTGCTTTCTTCTCTAGAGGGCTACGCCATCACCGGTATCAAAATACCTGGTGTGTTGCACGAGTTCTCTACTATTGAAGGTGTTGTAGAAGACGTATCAGAAATCATCCTTAACCTGAAGAAAGTAAGGTTCAAGAAAATCTCTGATACAGTAGATAATAAAATCAATGTCGTAATAGACGGTCAGGATAAGTTTACAGCTGGTGATATTGGAAAATTCACCAGCGCTTTCGAAATCTTGAACCCAGAAGATGTTGTTTGTCACATAGACAACGATATCAAATTCGAGATTGAATTGACTATCGAGAAGGGTAGAGGTTACCTTCCTGCAGAGGAAAACAAGCCAAGCGAACAAGTTTTCGGATTCATTCCAATCGATGCTATTTTCACACCTATTAAGAATGTGAAATACAGCGTGGAGAACACAAGGGTTGAGCAAAAGACTGACTACGAAATGTTAGTTTTAGACATCAAAACTGATGGTTCTATTCACCCTGAGAATGCATTGAAAGGTGCTGCTCATATCCTTATTCAACACTTCATGTTGTTCTCTGATCAGAATATGATCTTAGAGACAGGAGCATTGGATGAGCCAGAGCAAGTAGACGAAGAGATGCTTCACATGCGTAAGTTGCTTAAGACTTCATTGAACGATCTAGATCTTTCTGTGAGAGCTTACAACTGCCTTAAAGCTGCTGATGTTCGTACACTTGGCGACTTGGTGAAATTAGAGATTTCTGACATGATGAAGTTCAGAAACTTCGGTAAGAAGTCTTTGGCCGAGTTGGAACAACTTGTAGCTGAAAAGAACCTTACCTTCGGTATGGATTTGGCTAAATATAAACTGGAAGAGGATTAATAGAGATGAGACACGGGAAGAAATTCAATCATTTAGGTAGAACGGCTTCGCACAGAAAGGCGATGCTTTCTAACATGGCTTCTTCTTTGATTCAGCATAAAAGAATCACTACAACTGTAGCAAAAGCGAAAGCTTTAAGAAAGTATGTTGAACCTTTGATTACTAAAGCAAAGGACGATTCAACTAACTCTAGAAGAGTAGTGTTCTCTTACCTGCAAGACAAAGAATCTGTTACTACACTTTTTAATGAAGTAGCAGAGAAGGTAGCAACAAGACCAGGTGGATACACCAGAATTATCAAAACTGGTAACAGACTTGGTGATAATGCTGACATGTGTATCATCGAATTGGTTGACTATAACGAGTTGTTGTTAGGTGAAACTAAAGACGACAGCGCTAAGAAAACCAGAAGAAGCAGAAGAGGTGGCAAGAAAGCTACTGAGGCTACTACTGCCGCACCAGCAGCAGAAGAAGCTAAGGTAGAAGAGGCAAAGGAGGAAGCTCCTAAAGCTGAAGCTGCTGATAACGCTGAAGAAGAGAAAAAGTAAGCAAAGAGTAATTTTATATTACTAGATATTGAAAGGGATTGAGCGGAAGTTCAATCCCTTTTTTATTTGGTTTTGCTACCAAATAAATACCTGTTATTTTTGCACGATGCGTTAAACGCAAGCCATTCAAAATATGTCGCAAAAAACATTTGATCAATCACAAAAAAAGGCTGTTTTACTACTTGCAGACGGTTCTCGTTTCGAGGGGATAGCCATTGGTAAAATTGGAACGATAGGTGGAGAAATCTGCTTTAACACCGGTATGACCGGGTATCAGGAGATCTATACAGATCCTTCGTACTTTGGGCAGATTGTAGTAAATACTACTTCTCATATAGGTAACTACGGTGTAGAAGATGAAGAACAAGAGTCTGACTCTCCTAAGATTAGAGGTTTGGTAGTAAATACCTTCTCTCAAGATTTTAGTAGACCAACAGGAACAGACTCACTTCAGAATTATCTAGACAAAAATAACATTGTAGGTATTTCAGAGTTAGACACTCGTTTGTTAGTAAGGCATATCAGAGATAAAGGGGCTATGAATGCTATCATTTCTTCTGAAGATCTAACTGATGAGCAATTGGCTGCTAAGTTGGCCGAAGTGCCAGATATGAATGGCCTAGAGTTGTCTTCTTTCGTATCTACTAAAGAGCCGTATTTTGTTGGAGATGAGAGTGCCCCTTATAAGGTGGCTGTTTTAGACCTAGGGGTTAAAACAAGCATTCTTAAGCACCTTTCATATAGAGGAGCTTACTTAAAAGTGTTTCCTGCTAAAACTTCATTTGAAGAAATGAAGGAGTGGGCACCAAATGGTTATTTCCTTTCTAACGGTCCTGGTGACCCAGCTTCTATGCCTTATGCCGTAGAAACAGCTAAGAAAATAATGGAAGAAGATTATCCGCTATTCGGTATCTGTTTAGGTCACCAAATTATTTCGCTGGCTTGTGGTGTGCCAACCTTTAAGATGCATAATGGTCACAGAGGATTGAATCACCCTGTTAAGAACTTAGTTTCTGGCAAAAGTGAAGTTACTTCTCAAAACCATGGATTTGCCGTAAACAGAGAAGATGTAGAAAAGTCTGATTTGGTAGAGCTTACTCACGTAAACTTGAACGATGATACTTGTGCAGGGATTGCTGTAAAGGGAAAGAAAACGTTTTCCGTACAATATCACCCAGAGTCTAGTCCGGGCCCTCACGATTCGCGTTATTTGTTCGACCAATTCATAGACCTATTTAAATCATAATCAATATGAGCTTAATTGAAAGCGTACACGCCAGACAAATATTAGATTCTCGTGGTAACCCAACCATTGAAGTAGATGTAGTTACTGAAAATGGAGTACTAGGAAGAGCAGCAGTTCCTTCTGGTGCCTCTACTGGAGCACACGAAGCTGTAGAACTAAGAGATGGCGATAAATCAAAATACTTAGGAAAAGGAGTAACTAAGGCGGTTCAGAATGTTAACGATGTGTTGGCAGCTGAAATCATCGGTTTCTCAGTTTTCGAACAAAACTTGATCGACAAGATCATGTTGGAGGCCGATGGTACTCCAAACAAAGGAAACTTAGGAGCAAACGCTATTTTGGGTGTTTCTCTTGCTGTTGCTAAAGCGGCTGCTGCTGAACTTGGACTTCCACTGTACAGATACGTAGGTGGTGTAAGCGCTAACACGCTTCCTGTTCCTATGATGAACATCATCAACGGTGGTTCTCATGCCGATAACTCAATCGACTTCCAAGAGTTTATGATTATGCCTGTAGGCGGAAAGTCATTCTCTGAGTCAATCAGAATGGGTGCTGAGGTTTTCCATCACCTGAAGAAAGTACTTTCAGAAAGAGGTTTGGCTACAAACGTTGGAGATGAAGGTGGTTTCGCTCCTAATTTAGGTTCTGACGATGAGGCATTAGAAGTTATCTCTTTGGCAGTAACCAATGCTGGTTATAAAGTAGGTGAAGACATCGTTTACGCATTAGACGTAGCCTCTTCAGAGTTCTACTTAGAAGATGAGAACGTTTACTACTTTAAAGATTCAACAGGTAAGAAACTTTCTCCAGTAGAAATGGCTGACTACTTAGCAGGTCTTGCCGAGAAATATCCTATCGTTTCTATCGAAGACGGTATGTTTGAAGATGACTGGGAAGGTTGGAAAGCTTTGACTGAGAAAATCGGTGATAAAGTACAGCTAGTAGGTGACGATTTGTTCGTGACTAACGTAGAAAGACTTCAGAAAGGTATCGATAACGGTATTGCTAATTCAATCCTAATCAAAGTAAACCAAATTGGTACTTTGACTGAAACTATTGCTGCTGTTAACCTGGCTAAGACGAATGGTTACACTGCTGTAATGTCACACAGGTCTGGTGAAACTGAAGACAATACTATCGCTGACTTGGCAGTAGCATTGAACACCGGTCAGATCAAAACTGGTTCAGCTTCTCGTTCAGACAGAATGGCTAAATACAACCAATTGATCAGAATCGAAGAAGAACTTGGCGAAGTTGGAAGGTTCCCTGGTAAGGACTTTAGAAAAGCGTATTAGTATCTGGTACAAAGTACTGAGTACATAGACTTTATATATTAGACAGAAGCACCTCGAACGAGGTGCTTTTTTTATGTCTAGGTACTGCCATTCCCGCGATCCCGATATTTATCGGGAGGAATCTCTCAACTCTGGCACCAATCATTCTTCCTTTTTTAAGCAGGTGGTCAAAGGCCGGAGGATTTCAAACAGCATTGACTTTCAAATTAAAACTTCCGTATCTTTATATTATGAATCCTTTCACCAGGCTCCCGAAATTTCTCAAGAACTATTATGTTCTATTTGGTCTCTTCTTCGTTATCTGGATGTTGTTTGTAGACTCCAATGATGTGGTGTCACAAATTAGAATGACTCGCAAACTGAATGATTTGCAGGCTGAGAAAGAGTATTATCTGGAAAAGAAAACAGAGGTTTTAAAAGATCGTGAAGAGCTCAGTACAAATACTGAACTGCTCGAAAAGTTTGCGAGAGAAAACTACATGATGAAGAAAAAGAGTGAAGACCTCTATATGATTGTAATAGAAGATTAAGATAAGTCCTCACTCGAGGACTTTTTTATTGAGCTCATGAATAGACTTGTATTAGGCTTCCTTTTGTTGATAGCCATTTCGAATAGTGTATCGGCACAGTATTTTGAAGAAGAAAAAAAGGACAAAGAAGAGACCGAGAAGATTCCACTGGAGGACAGGGTGTTTTTTGGAGGAAACTTTGGGTTAAGCTTCTCCTTTGGAGATGTTGAGTCGCAATACATAGAAGTGTCTCCTTTGGTGGGGTATAGGTTCTCCGAGACATTTTCAGGTGGACTTTCCTTGTCTTACCTCTATGTATCTAGAGAGTATATCTTTTTGCCTAGCTATAACCGCGTTAAGCTTAAAAACAACACTTATGGTCCGAGAGCCTTTCTACGTTATCGTTTCTTAGATAACTACTTTTTTCAGACAGAATTTGAAAGTCTTAATACCTTAGTGCCACTTAATGACGGTACTTCCAATACTGGTAGAGACTGGGTTCCTGGTTTCTTTATCGGAGGGGGGGTAACATATCCTATAGGCCACAATCTATCGGTCAATTTGGTGCTGATGTATAATGTGATTTATGATGATAATAGATCGCCTTATGGTAGCCCCCTGGCTAGTAGAGGAGGGATAATAGTGAGATAAGTCTTAAGGCAATGAGTCCTTCAAGGGCTGAAGGCCTTCGTTTCACCTTAAAATTTCACCCCAAATCGTTCTCCTAAAGCTCTCAAGTCTTTTTCTACTGGCTCAAGTAGAGGAATGCCATTTTCACTTCTTTCTTTTTCGTAAGTTCTTTCCGGATCGCCAGGAATAACGACAGGCTGATTTGCATCGGTTCGGTCCGATTCTCTAAATCTAGTAATCCAGTTGTCCATGTGCGATTTAAATTCTTCGGCAGGACGGAAGGCATCTACTCTCATTGCCCCAAAGAAGTGTCCGAGCCCTTCGCCCACTGGGTCTTTGCTTGGTTCTAGGAAGGTAACAAAAGGAGGAGCCCATGGGCCATAATTAGCGCCAGAAAGTACGGCAGAAAATATATCGACAATGGAACCCAAGATGAAACCTTTGTGACTTCCATGCTCTCTATCACCTCCAAGTGGTAGCCAAGATCCGCCTTCTTTAATGCCGTGAGCATTGTCTGTACTTTGCCCACCTTGGTCCTGAATCCATCCGAGAGGAGCATTTTCGCCTTTTCGCATAAGCACCTCAAGTTTTCCATTAGCTGCTGGTGTTGTAGCAAAGTCACCTACAAATGGAGGTTGCTCATTGGCAGGAATAGCAACGGCAATTGGGTTAGTGCCTAACATTCTTTCCTTAGAGAATGTAGGCGAAACCAATGGGCTTGCATTGGTCATTGACATGCCAATCATGTCATGATCTAAGGCCTTCATGGCATGATAGCCTGCAATTCCGTAGTGGTTTGAATTCTTAACCGCTACCCAGCCTGTCCCAGCATTTTTAGCCTTCTCAATAGCCACTTGCATGGCAAAAGGCGCTACCACTAAACCAAGTCCTGCATCACCATCGATGGTGGCTGTACTTGGTGTTTCATGTATCACCTTAATATCTGGCTTAGCGTTAATTCTTTGTTTATCCCAAAGCCTAACATAACCACTAAGTCTAGCTACCCCGTGAGAGTCTACCCCTCGCATATCTGCGGATAGTAATGTTTTGGTCGCTGTTTCTGCATCACTTTCAGGGCAACCCATAGCGATGAAAATGTCTTTGGAAAAACGATATAGTTGGTCGTAGCTAAAATGATTCATTGGGAAAATGTTATTGCTTTTCTGCAATAGGTTTGTGTTCCATGGAATAAAGAACACCTTCTTTTAAAGCATAAGTACACGCAGTAATGTGTTCTGTAGGAATGAGGTCTGTAACGAAAGAGATAAGGCAACTGGCTACCACAATCATGTCTACTCTCATAGAAACCATACCTGGAATCAGCAATCTAGCTTCCTTATCTTTAATAAGTAAATCTCGGTGCATGTCTCGGTAGACCTTAATAGGGAGCTCAAATACTTTCGGATGCACTGGCCTGTCTTCTCCAGTTTGTTTAAAGTGTATTTCTACGAGCGTATCAAACGTTCCTGAACATCCTATCAGACCAATTGGCTTATGTTTCTCAATGGCTGTTTTAAGCTCTTGAAGTTCTGCTTCTAGCCAGTTAAACATTTCGTTAACCGAGCTAGCGGGCATAGGGTCATGTTTGTGGAATTTATCCAGCAAGCGTTGTGCTCCAATTTCAAAACTTCTCTTCCAGAAAATTTGAGAGTCATTTCCTATAATAAACTCAACGCTGCCACCTCCGATATCCATCACCAACTGTGGCGCGTTATCTACGGCTTCTGCAGCTCTAACTCCCTCAAAAATTAGTTCTGCCTCGCGGTCACCACTAATAATTTGAATCTCTATCTGAGTTGAATTGTGAATTTGGTCTAGTAGTTCCTGACCGTTTTTTGCATTTCTGATGGCGCTGGTAGCCACACCGATAACATCGGTAGTATGAAATTGGTCGAGCACAGTTTTGAATACCTCAAGAGTATGAACTGCCCTTTTCATGGCATCTTTGGCTATATAGCCCTTACTGATGCCGTTTTTGCCAATTTTTACAGCAATTTTCTCCTTGTAGAGCGTCTTTAGCTGGCCATCCTCCAGTTCAACAATGAACAGGTGGAAAGTATTAGTACCTAAATCTATTACAGCTTTCCTCATGCCACACTCCTCGAAAAGTTGGCCGAATATATAATATTATTCCCTAAAAATAAGGCTGTTCGGAAGGACAATTCATGGCTTTGAAATTCATATTTCCACGTATGTCCATATCTTTGGCTACCAAATCTAATGGAACCTATGGCAGACAAAAAATCAGAATCTTCTTCAGTTAAACTTCTTAGTAAAGCAGAGAAATATGCTTTGCTAGAGGAAAAGAATCAGAAAGCACTTTTAGGGGGTGGGCAAAAGAGAATTGATGCACAGCACGATGGAAATAAGCTTACCGCAAGAGAACGAATAGCTTTATTGATGGATGAAGGTTCGTTTGAAGAAATTGGAAAGTTTGTAGAGCATAGAGCTACTGACTTTGGTCTTGATAAGCAAAAGTTTCTGGGCGATGGAGTGGTTACCGGTTATGGAACAGTAAACGGCCGTTTGGTTTATGTGTATTCACAAGACTTTACCGTTTTTGGAGGCTCACTTTCTGAAACCCATGCAGAGAAAATCTGTAAAATCATGGACCTGGCTATGAAAAATGGAGCTCCAATCATTGGTTTGAACGATAGTGGTGGAGCCAGAATTCAAGAAGGTGTGGTGTCATTAGGTGGCTATGCCGATATCTTCTACCGAAATACTCGTGCTTCAGGACTTATTCCTCAGATTTCCGCAGTAATGGGGCCTTGTGCTGGTGGTGCTGTATATTCTCCAGCAATTACCGACTTTATCTTCATGGTAGAGAACACTTCATATATGTTTGTTACTGGCCCAAATGTGGTAAAAACAGTAACTCAAGAAGATGTTACTTCTGAAGAACTTGGTGGAGCAAGTACGCATAGCACTAAGAGTGGTGTAACACATTTTGCTTCAGCCAATGAGGTACAATGTATCAACGATATTAAGAGACTATTGTCTTACGTTCCACAAAACTGTGAAGACGATGCTCCCATCTACAAGTATGATGCGCAGTCTGAAATCAGAAAGGAACTGAACCAAATCATTCCTGATAATCCAAATCAGCCTTATGATATGCATGAGGTTATTGAGCATTTGGTAGATGAGGATTCTTTCTTTGAAGTGCATAAGAACTTTGCAGAGAATATTATTGTAGGCTTCGCCCGAATTGGAGGAAGAAGTGTTGGTATTGTGGGTAATCAGCCTGCTGCGCTGGCCGGGGTTTTGGATATCCATGCTTCAACGAAGGGTGCTCGTTTTGTGCGTTTCTGCGATAGCTTCAACATCCCTCTTTTGGTATTGGAAGATGTACCAGGTTTCCTTCCTGGAACAGACCAAGAGTGGAATGGAATTATCACTAACGGAGCTAAATTGCTTTATGCATTTGCTGAGGCCACAGTACCAAGAATTACAGTGATTACTAGAAAGGCATACGGTGGAGCGTATGATGTAATGAACTCGAAGCACATTGGTGCGGACATGAATTACGCTTGGCCAATGGCAGAAATTGCGGTGATGGGTGCAAAAGGAGCTGCCGAAATTATTTTCCGTAAAGAAATTGCTGCTGCTGAAGATCCTGAAGCCAAACTTCAAGAGAAGGTTGATGAATATACGGCCAAATTTGCTAACCCTTATAATGCTGCAAAACGTGGTTATGTAGATGAAGTAATTGAACCTGAAAAAACTAGAGAGAAGTTAATTAGAGCATTCAAAATGCTTGAGAATAAGGTAGATACTCTACCTAAGAAAAAGCATGGTAACATTCCGCTTTAATGAATATTTAATAGATAGCAGATGATGGAAAGAGAAGAATTTTTAGTTAAATATTTAAATAACGCATCACCAACAGGTTTCGAATCTAGTGGCCAACAAATTTGGCTAGATTATATGAAGCCTTATGTAGATGAATACTTCACGGATAATTATGGTACTGCTGTAGGGGTTATTAATCCTGAAGCAGAATACAAAGTGGTTATCGAAGCACATGCTGATGAGATTAGCTGGTTTGTAAATTATATCTCTGATGATGGTTATATCTATGTGATCAGAAATGGAGGTAGTGATCACCAAATTGCACCTTCAAAAAGGGTGAATCTCCATACTCCAAAAGGAGTGGTGAAGGGAGTGTTCGGGTGGCCAGCCATTCATGTTAGAGAGAAAGAAAGTGAAAGCGCACCTTCATTGAAGAACATCTTTATTGATGTAGGTGCTAGCACCAAGCAAGAGGTTCTAGATATGGGAATCCATGTAGGAACTGTGGCTACTTTCGATGATGAAATCTTCAAACTGAATGAGAAATATTGGTGTGGTAGAGCCTTGGATAACCGAATTGGTGGATACATGATTGCTCAGGTTGCTAGAAAGTTAAAGGAGGAAGGTAAAGAATTGCCTTTCGGCCTATACATAGTGAATGCTGTTCAGGAGGAAATTGGTTTGAGAGGAGCTGAAATGATTGCTGCTAGAATCAAACCTAATGTGGCTATCATCACTGATGTTTGCCACGATACTCATTCTCCTATGTATGATAAGAAACTACAAGGAGATCAAAAATCTGGAAACGGTCCTGTACTTACTTACGGTCCAGCAGTTCAGAATAACCTTTTGAATATGCTGATTGAGGTGGCGGAGAAGAATGAAATTCCATTCCAGCGCTCGGCAGCTTCAAGGTCTACAGGAACAGATACTGATGCTTTTGCTTACTCTAATGAGGGAGTTCCGGCTGCATTGATTTCACTTCCGCTTAAATACATGCATACTACTGTCGAGACAGCTCATGAAACAGATATTGAGCAGGTAATAGAATTGATGTATCAATTCTTGACTCAGTTAGAAGGTGGTCATGACTTCAGGTATTTAAAATAATGCCAACTGTAAAAGATCAAATGGGGCGAAAGGTCAACGTGCCTGAAGCCCCTTTAAGAATCATTTCTCTTGTTCCTTCGCAAACAGAATTGCTTTATGATTTGGGACTGGGTTCCGAAGTTGTAGGTATCACCAAATTCTGTATTTATCCTCAAGAGTGGCGAAAAGAAAAGACCATTGTAGGAGGGACTAAACAAGTTCATTTCGATATTATCGATCAACTTCAGCCTGACCTTATCATCGGAAATAAGGAAGAGAATGAGGAGGGATTCATCACTAAGCTGGCAAAGAAATACCCTGTATGGATGAGCGATATTTCAAACCTCAATGAGGCTTTGGATATGATTGAGATGATCGGTGACCTCAAGGCCAAGGAAAAGGAAGCAGAGGCCATAGTAGTCGATATCCTCAGCGGATTCGCTGAATTGGAAGAAAGAGATGTTCCTGCAAAGAAGGCCGTTTACCTGATCTGGAAAGGACCGTATATGGCTGCCGGTCAAGGAACGTTTATCAATGAAATGCTTAAGGTAGCTGGTTTTGAAAATCAAGTAAAGAAAGATCGGTACCCAGAACTGACCGTACAAGAAATCCAAGACCTTGCTCCTGAGGTAGTGCTTTCAAGTTCTGAGCCTTATCCTTTCAAAGACAAGCATATTGAAGAACTGAAAGCTGAACTACCTAATATAGAAGTGAGGTTGGTAGATGGAGAAATGTTCAGTTGGTATGGAAGCCGATTAGTGAAAGCTCCCGCTTATTTCAAGTCTTTGTAAGCCTCGAAGCATTGCTGCCATAGGTTTGGCGGTCACAAGACCACCAAAGGCGGAGATTAGCGGTACAAGACTTTGCTGCCAACCTTTGACGAACTTTTGATTCTAGCAACTGCAAAGTTCGCATCTAGTGGAGGCGTATCTTAATGAAGTTCGTCAAAGGTAGTTATCCTCAATATGTTAGCGGAAGTTTAGTACCCTTATCCCTTCTTGGTGTTGTCCCAATAAGTAATTGATTATCTACTTTGGTGATCATAAAACTATGCTGTCAATCTTTGACGAACTTTTGATTCTAACAACTGCGAAGCTCGCATTTAATGGTGGCTTTTCTTAATGAAGTTCGTTAAAGGTGCTTATTATCAATATGTTAGCGAAAGTTTAGTACCCTTAGCCCTTTTTGGTGTTGTCATCAAGAAGCAATTGATTGTCTACTTTGGTGATCATAAAACTATGCTGTCAACCTTTGACGAACTTTTGATTCTAGCAACTGCGAAGTTCGGATTTAATGGAGGCGTTTCAGAAGTAAGTTCGTCAAAAGTAGTTATCCTCAAGTTGCAAGCAGAATCTTAGCCCTCCTTGGTGTTGTCACCAATAAGTAATTGGAATTAGGGAGAAACAAAGTCTTGGTAAAAAAGAAGGGAAGCCCCAGCAGCTTCCCCCTCAACGTTACCTAAACACGGCAAATGTGTTGCACATTTTAGTGTCGTAACACTCCCAAATATCCTGCTTCACAAATCGAAGTTTATTAGATGCAGCCTCGTTGACGGGAAAACTATACTTCCCTGCCCATTTTCTTTTTCTCCACTTGTGTTGATTTTCGGCATAATAGAAGTAGGTCTTTTGATCGGATACTCCCATATGTCTTTTTTCTCCAGACTTTAGGGTTACGAATCCTTCTGTTTGCCAGTCACCATTGTAGTCTTTATATCTAATAGCAACTTCTAGAGGCTCTTCTGCTCTATTTTCAAAATAGATGTGATATTCTTTCTTTCTTACTTCTGAGTGTGGTGTGGCACTTGGTGAGCTTGGTAATTCGTTGGAGTTTAGCTCTAAAGTTGAGCTTAATTCCAAACTCGGGAATTCAGCGGTATGATCTTCCTTACTCTCGAAAAGAGAAAGCAAGCTCATTACGCCTGTCCCAAGCACTAGTGCATAGACGGCTAATGTTTTCATACGTTTAGGTGAAACGGTTTTTAAAGATGGAGACTTTACATGAAAAATTCAACATATATTCATAAAAAGTTTTATTGATTCATATAGTGTTAACTTTACGTATTAACGAAAAAAGCCCTCTCTTTAGATTGAGAAGGCTTTTTTAGCTCGTTAAAATAGTTTCTATCAAGGCTTTATTAACAGTGGGCCTATCACCTTTATCCAGATATCGTAGCCTTTTTTGTTCATGTGGAGGTTGTCTTCTAAGAAAATATCCTTTTTTACCATGCCATCAGCGTTGAGCATTGGAGTCCATACATCGGCAAAATGAATATTGGGAGAGAGGTCTGCCATGGCTTTAAAAGACGCGTTTACTTTTTCGTACTTTTCTTTTAGCTCCCAACGTGCTACGCTTGGTTTAGGGGCAATGATCACTATGTTTTCTATTCCTTCTTCTAGCAGGTTGTTTACTAGCTTACTCATGTCTGCTAAAATTTGTAGGCCTGACTTTCCAGAGTTTACATCATTATCGCCTTCATAAATGAATACCTGCTTTGGGTTGAACTGAGAAATCAATAAGTCTTTGTAGTGAATTAGGTCAGAAGTCTCTGAACCACCGAAGCCAGTGTTGATAACGTTGTGTTCAGGAAAGTAAGACTTAAAATCTACCCAAAGTCTTATGCTAGAGCTACCCGTGAATACAATTCGGTTTTGTGCAGGATACTGCAATGAAGCGTTTTCGAACTTTTTAACCTCTTCAGCAAATCGTAACGGGTCTTGACCAAATAGGTCGATAGAAGTAATGAGTAATAATATGATTAGTAGATAGTTGGTCTTTTTCATTAGTGGAAAATTGCGGTTCGCGTACTAGTTTAAAAGCTCATTTATTTGAGCGTACTGTAAAAGCATTATCGTCTTGGCATCTTTAATTTCACCAGTTTTAATCATTTCCAATGCTTGGGTAAAGGAAATTTCTAGCACTTCTATGTCTTCGTCTTCGTCTGCACCACCTCCTTTAGATACCTTCATATCGTCTTCATAGGCACCTACATAAAGATGTGCAAGTTCACTCAGAGTGCCCGGAGAGGTGTATGCTTCAAAGGCCTTTTCAATATTCTTGACTTTAAAACCAGTTTCTTCAAGTGCTTCGCGCTTTGCACATTCTTCGGGGCCATCATCATCAAGCATTCCAGCACACGCCTCTACTATAAAACCATCTGAAGTATCATTCAAATAAGAAGGCATTCTAAATTGTCTGGTTAGAATAACAGTGCGTTTCTCTTTGTTGTAAAGTAGAATGCCAGCGTAGTTCCCTTTCTTGGCTACCTCTCTTGACTGTCTTTGCACCTTGCCGTTGAACCAAGTGTAATCGTAAATAACCTCTTTGAGCTTGAACCAGCCTTCGGAGAGACTCCTTTCTTCAATAATCTTAACTCGTTCTTCCATTATATTCTGGCCTGATAGGTGTATAATTGATAGTACCTGCCTTCTTTGGCAATTAGTTCATCGTGAGTTCCTTGTTCGGCAATTTCGCCTTTTTCAATGACCAAAATCTGGTCTGCTCGTTTAATGGTACTTAGCCTATGCGCAATCACAAATGTGGTTCTACCTTTCATTAGCTCATTCAAGCTTTGCTGAATATACGACTCACTTTCGGTATCCAAGTTAGAGGTGGCCTCATCTAAGATGAGTATTCTTGGATCGGCTAAAATGGCTCTAGCAATAGCTAGCCTTTGTCTCTGACCACCAGAGAGCTTAACCCCACGTTCTCCAATTACTGTATCTAGTCCTTTTTCGAACCTATCCGTGAATTCATTCACATATGCTGCCTTTACTGCTGCTTGTAACTCTGCTTCAGTAGATTCCGGGCGAGGGAATAGAATATTATCTCTTATGGTGCCTTCAAATAAGAAATCGTCTTGCAGTACAACTCCTAATTGCGAGCGGAAGCTTCTTAGCTTAACCTTTGAAAGATCTGTTCCATCAATTGTAATGGTTCCCTCTCTAGGATTTAAAAAGGTGGCCGCTAACCCAGCAATTGTAGACTTACCCGAGCCAGACGAACCTACAAGTGCGGTAACAGAGCCAGCAGGAGCATTGAACGACACATGCTTGATTACATCATCATCTTCTTCATAAGCAAATGAAACCTGGTCGAACTTTACTTCGCCATGAATTATACCTAGCTCCTCAGTTCTAGAAGTATCATCTTCTTCTGAAGGAGTTTGCATTATTTCCTCAGTTCTATCTAACCCAGCGAAGGCTTCGGTGATCTGACTACCGATGTTTGACATTTGTAGTACGGGAGCTACAACCACAGCTAGTAATCCTATAAAGGCAAAGAGTTCGCCAGGAGTCATAGTGCCTTCCATAATGTAATATCCGCCCAAGCCAAGAATACTGGTGCTGGCTACTCCGGCAAGTAGAAAAGTAGCTGAACTAGAAACAAAGGCAGTGGCGGTCAGCGTCTTTTTTACCACTTTGTAGAGGGAGTCAACCCCTTTTTCGAAGATTTTAATTTCTTGTTGTTCAGCCCCAAAGCCTTTAATTACTCTAACGCCATTCAGAGTTTCGGTCAACCTGCCGGTTACCTCTGCATTTAGTTTTCCTCTTTTCCTGAACTCTGGGCGAAGCACACCAAAGGCCTTCATGGCAATTACTCCAAAGAGAATAATTGGTAGAACAATTAGGGCGGTAAGCTTAGCATTGGTGTTGATGAGGATAAAAAGCACAGCTACAGCAGTGATAGCACCACCAATAAGCTGAACAAAACCAGTACCTACCAAATTTCTCACCCCTTCTACATCGGTCATTATTCGGGAAACCAAAGCTCCAGATTTTTGACTGTCGAAGAAGTTGATAGGTAGAGAAAGTATTTTCTTTTGCACCTGCACTCTCAATTTTGCAATGAGTTTCTGCGCCTGCACACTCAGAATTCTCGTGAGTGTAAAAGAGGTTACTGCTTGTACTATAATAGCTAAAACAATAAGGCCTACCGTAAGCTTAAGCTCTTTTAAATCACCATCTATTACTACATCATCTATCAAGTACTGAGTTGCTTTTGGTGGGATGATGGTAGCGGCACTTCTAAGTAAGATGAGTACTAAGCCGAAGAGGAGCATGCCGCGTTTGGGCCAAATAATTCTGCTAAATACCTCCTTGACCGATATATTTTCGAGTTTGTTCTTTTTCGCCATAAATCAATGCTAATCTGTGGCTAACGCCACCTCATAAGAATTAATTCAATTTAGGAAAAGTAATTCAGCAGACAATTACAGATCAGTCACCAACTCCACATGCTCCCAGAAGCTTGGGTAAGATTTATTCACTACGGAAGGATCTAAAATTCTGATCGATTGATGCGTAAGCATAGGAGCGAAAGCCATGGCCATGCGGTGGTCTTCATAGGTTTCTACTTCTATGATTTCCTCAGTAGGTTGAAACTTCGACTTAATTTCATAAACTCCTTCTTCAGTCTCTTTTAGCTTGATTTTGAACTTTTTCAGCTCTTTTTTCAAGGCCTTAATTCTGTCGGTTTCTTTAATTTTCAAGCTTTCAAGGCCTGTGAACTTAGCCTCTATACCTTTGACTCCACAAACTACAGCAACAGTTTGGGCTAAATCAGGGCAATCCGAGAAATCATATTCAAACTCTTGTTGATGCGGAATTTTCTCAAGTACTACACCATCTTCTTCGAATGTGCTCATTACTCCGAGTCGGTTCATGATGTGTACAATCGCAATATCGCCTTGAAGCGACTTTTGTCTTAAGCCGAGCAGTTTGATTTTGGCTTCTTTTGCCAAAGCCACAAAGCTGTACCAGTAGCTTGCACCAGACCAATCTGACTCTACTACGTAAGGGTACTCTTTGTATTCTTGCGGTTCAATCTCAATGGTATTGTTCGTCCAACTGGCCTGTACACCAAAGAGCTTCATCATATCCAGTGTCATCTGAATGTAGGGGCGGCTACCAACTTTTCCTTTGAGTCTTAGAGAGAGTCCTTGTGGAAGGGCAGGAGCAATCATTAGCAAAGCAGAAATAAATTGACTGCTGACATCACCTTTTATGCCTACCTGATTGGTCTTCTGTACCTCAAGAGGTTTGATTCTGTGGGGTGGGTAACCTTCTTCGTTTAAGTACTTAATCTTTGCACCAATTTGCTTTAGAGACTTAACTAAAATGTGAATAGGGCGCTGTTGCATGCGTTCAGTTCCCGTCATTACTCTAGGCTTATCTCCTAAAATGCTGTATGCCGTAAGAAAGCGCATGGTTGTTCCCGCATCTAGTACATCCAGGGTTTCATCGTCCGATTTCAATAACCTCAACATGGTTTGAGTATCTCTCGCATTCGATAAATTGTGGAGAGTAGATTTATCTCCTGAAACGGCATTAATGATCAAGGCTCTATTGCTCTCACTCTTTGAGGCCTCTAGCGGTACCTCTACAGTTTTGAGGCTCGAGCAATGTTGTAGTTCTATTGATTCCAAGTTGAGTCTATATTTTATGATAGTAGAACAGTGAGTCCATTACGTCCTTTTCATCTACCGCAACATCATATCCGGCACGACCAATTTCGTAAAGCAAAGAATGATTTAAAAAGCTATTGACATTCTTTTTGTCCTGATACATCAGTTTTATAATGGATGTAAAGTCTCCTTTATGAATGTTTAGATTCGGATAGATTAGGGTTAAGGTAGTTTTTATGATTTCCAATTCTTCCTTAGCCATGCCCAATAGTTTTGTAGAAAGAAAGGCTTCGCAAATCATACCAATAGCAATGGCTTCGCCATGAAGTAAATGGTTCTCCGTGTCGAGATAAAAACTCTCAATAGCATGCCCAACCGTATGCCCGAAGTTTAAGATTTTTCTTAAGCCCTTTTCTTTCGGGTCTTCAGTAACTACTGCATTTTTGATTTGAACACTGTGGGCAATCACGGCATTCCAATTGGCTTGATTTAACCCATCTTTGGTCACTTCATTGAAATAGTCTTTGTCAGTAATTAGGCCATGTTTGACTACTTCAGCAAACCCACTCCTTAATTCTCTTTCACTAAGAGTTTCAAGAAAAACAGGGTCAATGAATACTTCATTTGGATCTTGGAAGAAGCCTAGGTGGTTTTTAAATCCATTAAAGTCAATTCCTAGTTTTCCTCCAATATTGGCATCAACTGCAGCCAATAGGGTAGTAGGAATATTGATGAAGTCTATACCTCTTTTATAAGTAACTGCACAAAAGCCACCCATGTCGCCAATCACTCCACCGCCTAAGTTGATTAGAAGCGATTTTCTGTCGAATTGGTTTTCGGTTAAAGCCGACCAGATATGTTCACAAGTGCTTAAGTTTTTATTGATCTCTCCAGATTGAATCTGAATGAGAACATGTGGAGGTAAAAGACTCTCGATTATAGGGTAGCAGTATTGGTGTGTATTTTCATCTACCAACACCGCTACCTTTGAGTACTGATGTTCAGCAAAATAACCTGAAAGGCTAGTGCCAATGTCATCGATTTTTATGCTCATGCTTTAATTTCAGCTTTAGCTTCTTTGAGTTGGGCCTCTTGCATTTTTACCGATTCTTCATGTATAGCGAAAAGTAAGCTCTTCATAAACTTCTCAGTCATGCCCTTTTTATTCCCGGTTTTAATTCTAGACTCCATCACTTCTTGCCATCGGCCTGGTTGGTACACTGCAAGATTGTGTTCCCGCTTATAGTCACCTACCTGCTTAATGATTTGGAATCTGTCGGCAAATAACTCAATTAATTGCGCATCTAATAGGTCAATTTTTTGTCTGAGCTCTTCGAGTTCTGTAATTGCCTCAGGGTGTTTATCTATCGACTCACGGAAATTTAAATTGTCGTAAATAATTTTTAAGGTATCTGGAGTTATTTGTTGCTTGGCATCACTCCAAGCTTTGTCAGGGTCATGGTGGGTTTCAATCATTAGACCATCTAAGCCAAAGTTGATGGCTCTTTGACTTACAGATGCAATGATTTCACGGGTCCCTGCAATGTGGCTAGGGTCACAAATTACAGATATACCCGGCATCATGCGTTTTAGGTGAATAGGCATACTCCACTCAGGTTTATTTCTGTACCGTTTTTCGTATGGGTCGGAGAAGCCTCTGTGAATACCTGCCAATTTATTGATGCCTACTTTGCTTAGTCTTTCGAATGCTCCAAGCCAAAGTTGTAGGTCTGGGTTGATTGGGTTTTTTACCATTACAGGAATATCAACTCCTTTTAATGAGTCACAGATTTCTTGAACGGAAAAAGGGTTTACAGTTGTTCTGGCACCTATCCAAAGAACGTCTACACCACCTTTTAATGCTGCTTCAACATGAGCTGCATTGGCCACTTCTACAGTAACGGGCACGTTCAATATGTCTTTGGCAATATTGAGCCATTCCAGAGCATCTTCTCCAATACCTTCGAAAGAGCCAGGCCTTGTTCTTGGTTTCCATACTCCAGATCTGAACATTTCTACTCTGCTACCTTTTAAGCCTCTAGCGATAGCCTCAATTTGTTCTGGGCTCTCTGCACTGCAAGGGCCAGCGATTAAGGTGTGCTCCGATAGTCCTAAACCCCAATCTTTGATGTCTACAATTTCCATGATTTTGACAATAAAAAAGCCCGGCTCTTGTGAACCGGGCTTATATGTTAAGTTAAATTTTTTCTAATAAGCTGCGGTTCACCTCACTCTCGTAAAGAAATAAAAAAAGTAAAAGTAAGCCGCGAACCATGTCTTCATGCCTTAAACATATTGAGTTTCTAGAAACATAGAAAACTTTATTTTAGAAATTTTGGAAATCGATTGTAGAAACAAACGTTTGTTAGTTAGTGAGATACAAGACCAAAAGTAGTGACGTTTTGGTTGCTATCTTGTATGTTTTCTGCGACAATAGAAAGTGAGTTCGCTATTAGAGCTTCTTTAGAACTAATGACGGCTGCCCATTTATCTCGTCCATTTCGTAATTCTTCAATAGCTCCAGCAGTGCTCTTACTAGAGATGAATTTGATATGACTGTATTTGGAGAAATAATCACGAGTCTCCTTTATGGCCATTGGGTGTGAATGAATTTTTTGAATAGAGCTGATATTGTTTTTGAAGAAGCCGCCTAAGCAAAGGTTGACTTCCAGATCGAATTCTTTTAAAAGCTTAAGTCCTTTGTTCTGTATTAACTTACTGTTAGTATTTACATCTCCACTGTGCGAGTTTCTCAAAGCAATAAGAGCATGTTTAATTTCTCCACTTTTCAGGGCGTTGAATACCTCATCAAATGAGCTGTAGTAGGTATGCTTTAATTCTGGCAAAAAGCGTCTACGGGCTAAATCATGAAAAGTGTATTCTGGCCCAAGAAGGCCTAAGTCAGTCATTCGGTAAATTTATATTTTGTTCGTTTTTATTGAAAACTTCGGTTTGAGTTTTGACAGACTGCTGATGTAGTAGCCTTAGTATATCTACCACAAAATCCTTATCCAGGTTGAGCTGTTCGGCCCATTCCTGTCTAGAGTTGAAGATTTCCTTCCATCTGCTTAGCTGAAAAATGGCTACATTATTCTCTTTCTTGAACTCACCAATTTTCTCCACTAAGTTCATCCTTAAATTTACTGCCTCTAGAATTTCTCTGTCTGCAGCATCAATTTGCTCTCGAATTACCTCTAACTGATTAATGATGTTATCTTTAGTAAATGCGGAGTCTCTTAATATTATATTGTCAAGAAGGGCGCTGAGGTCGTTGCTAGGAACTTGTTGCGCAGCATCACTCCAGGCTTTAGAAGGCTCACAATGAGCCTCAATCATTAAACCATCATAGTTTAGATCCATTGCTTTTTGAGCAATTTCAGGCACTAAATCTCGAGCACCAGCAATGTGACTTGGGTCGCATACTAATGGTAATTCGGGAAACTCACTTTTTAAGTCAAGAGGAATTTGCCACATGGGAATGTTCCTGTACTTACTTTGCTGGTAAGTATGGAAGCCCCTATGTATAGCTCCTAATTTAGTGACGCCCGCTTTGCTGAATCTTTCTAGAGCTCCTTTCCAAAGGGAAAGCTCTGCATGGATGGGGTTTTTGACCAAAACTGGTAATTCGGACCCCTGTAAGGCTTCAGCGAGCTCTGCAACATTGAAAGGGTTTACGGTTGTTCTTGCGCCAATCCAAACTAAATCAACTTGGTATTGATGAGCTAGCTCTACATGTTCTGGGGTGGCCACTTCCATGGCAAATTTGAATGGAGTTTCTTCTTTCAAAGCCTTTACCCACTTAAGGGCTTTTTCTCCATTGCCTTCAAAGTTGCCAGGCCTAGTTCTAGGTTTCCAAATTCCCCCTCTTACAAAGTCTACTTTATTTAAAATAGGTAATACACTATCTCTAAACTGTTGCTCAGTTTCTACACTACAGGGCCCTGAAATAATCAATGGTTTTTTGTAGTCCTGATACCAATTTTTAAGTTCGCGGATGTTCATGAGCAATGGCTTTTAGAACCAAATAACAAAAGTAAAAACCTATTGGTTTGTTCTTATATTTGCCGACCTAAATTCGCCTATGGAGTTAAAGAAGTTTGTCGATTTTGACGAATTAGAAACAGCCTTCAGATCTAAAACCGATGAAGCGCTGAAAAAGCGTCATTTCATTTTCAGTACTATGCAATGGCCATGGCTGGTTAAAATAGGAACCACCATGACTAAGTTTGCGCTAGCCGCTCGGTTGCCAGTTAAAGGGCTTATTAAAAGTACCATCTTTGATATGTTTTGTGGAGGAGAAACCTTAGATGGTTGTCAACGTTCTTCTCACGAGCTAGCGGCTTTTGGTATTGGTGCCATCTTCGATTATTCCGTAGAAGGTGAAAAAACAGAAGAGGGGTTCGATCAAACCACAAACGAACTGTTGAGAACAATTGAAAGGGCAGGAGAGATGGAGTACATCCGCTTTGCCGCTTTTAAGATTACAGGGTTGGCATCGTTCGACCTTTTAGCCAAAATCCATGCTGGTGAAAAGCTAACTCCAGATGAGCAAGCTGCTTATGATCGGGTTTTCGAAAGAGTAGATAAAATCTGTAGGCTGGCCTACGAGAAAGATGTTTCTGTACTGATAGATGCGGAGGAAACGTGGATTCAAAAGCCTGTAGATGAACTGACGCTCAAAATGATGAGTATCTATAACCGAGAAAAAGCGCTCATCTACTATACTTTCCAAATGTATTGCCATAGCATGTTAGATAATCTCAAGAGGCTTCATCAACATGGTAGGGATAATGGTTATCGCTTGGGGGCCAAGTTGGTTAGAGGAGCCTACATGGAAAAGGAGAGAGCGAGAGCTGAAGAAATGGAGTACGAAGATCCTATTCAGCCTAACAAAGAGGCTTCTGATAGAGACTTCGATTTAGCTGTGAGGTACTGTGTGGAACATATCCATGAAATTGGTCTTTTCTCAGGAACCCATAATGAAGCATCAAATTATAAGCTCACGCTCGTGATGGATGAACTGGGCTTACAAAAGAACGACCACCGTATTTTCTTTGGTCAGTTGTATGGCATGAGTGACCATATTTCCTTTAATCTAGCCGATGCTGGTTATAACGTGATTAAATATGTGCCTTACGGGCCACTAAAGGCTACAATTCCTTACTTAATTAGAAGAGCCAACGAAAACACCTCGGTTAAAGGTCAGAGTGGAAGGGAACTGAGCAACGTTAAAAAGGAGCTCTCTAGAAGGAAGTTATTTAAGAAGCAGTTAGGGCATCAGGATAAGTTCTGATAGTTCTAATAACACATAAAAAAAGAAAGGCTGGAAAATATTTTCCAGCCTTTCTTTTTTGAGGAACGATAGGTTCTAGTCCCTCTTAATAATTTCGACAGACACAACTCTGCTTAATGGGATTTCCTCTTCCTCAATAACTGTATTGTCATCCACTCTTTTTTGAATTTGAGGGCTTAAGTATACTTTGACTTTTCCGTTGATCATTTTGGAAGCCACAAGTGAGTCAGTGGGGCTCCAGTACGACCTCGTTACATTCTCCACTATTGGATTTAAGTCTACATCAATTGGAATTTCCGTTTCCTCGAACACAATTTCATTGGTTTCAGGATTTGCCTCTTCAGTACATGCGAGAGCAAAGACCAATGCTCCAAGTACCGGTAATGCGAATAATGGTTTTAAACGTTTCATGATATTTGAGTTTATAGTTTTTATCATTTTCAATCTTTTTTGAATCGGGTGTTGACCGAAGTTGGCGACTAGGCTAGGATTTATTTTGCTCAGTGTTAATTCAAGCAATGATTTTTCATAGGCCCTTGCGTCAGATTTGCTAAGTGCATAATGGTCGGCAATAAATTCATGCTGAAGCTGAGCCGATTTACTATAGAAGTAGCTAAATGGATTGAACCAATAGAAACACTTCAGTAATTCAAAAAATAGTGTGTCTAAAGTGTGTTTTCCATCAATATGAGCAAATTCATGGGCTATGACTTGCTCTCGGAACTTGTGTTGGGAAGCTAAATCCTTGCCAATGTAAATAGTATTCAAGAAGCTGAACGCTTCATTGCCTTCTATTTCGATTATCTCAACATGCTTTCTATTTAGAACGAAGTTTTTGCCTAGCTTTCTTTTAACAAGCAAGAGCTTTACTAAAAGGAGTGCTAAAGAGGTGGTTAGCCCGAGTATGTAGATTAACCCAAATGAAATGCTAATGCCGCCTTTACCATTTGTTGCAATTGAGTCTTCTACTGAAACTGCCTCTTGAATAGGTGGAGTTGAAGGAAACAGGTTCCAGTTCGTTTCAATGTTCAGAAATGGGATAATCAGAGAGATAATAACTGATATTAAAAGGTATGCTCTGTTTATGTTGAGCAGCTTCTCTCTATGCAGAAACACCCAGTAGAACAGGTAGAAAACTGCCAAGCAAATGGACGATTCAATTAGGAAATTACTCATCGTCTTTCAGCTTTTTCATTAAATCCTCAACCTGCTCCATGTTCAGTTTCTTTTCCTGAACCATAAAAGAGAATAGCTTTTCAGCTGATCCTTCAAAGTAATTACTCAATAGTCCATTCATAGACTTTCGGGTATATGCTTTCTTTTCAATTGCCGAAGAGTAGGAGAAGGTGTTGCCTAATTTAGTCCTAGTTACAAAGCCCTTGCTTTCTAATATTTTCAGAAATGTTCCCACAGTGTTGTATGCAGGTTTTGGTTCGGGCATTTTATCTACAATTTCTTTTATGAAGAGCTGATCGTACTCCCATACTATCTGCATTACTTGCTCTTCCGCTTTCGTTAAATCTTTCATAACTCCTAAGTATTTCGGAAATGTCCTAATAATTTCGGACAACTCCTAGAAAACTAGGAATTCTTTTTCACCTGTAAACACAAGAGGTCAATTGTTTAAATGTTTTGGTTGAATGATTAACTTTGCGGCTTCAAAATTTTGATGCGAAATGCAAGTATTGAGCGAACAGGAAATTCAACGAAGACAGGAGAAAGAAGAATTGGAGCAAATGGGGATAAACCCATATCCTTCAAAGACATTTGAGGTAACCGCATTTTCAAAGGAAATAAAGGAAAACTTCGATAAGAATCCTGATCAATACAAAGAGGTGACTTTGGCCGGTAGAATGATGAGCCGTAGAATTATGGGATCAGCTTCTTTTGCCGAAATACAAGACTCACAAGGCCGAATTCAAGTTTACGTTGCTAGAGATGAGGTGAGTCCTGAAGAGGACAAGACTTTATATAACACCGTTTTCAAAAAGATTTTGAGCATCGGTGACTTTATTGGGGTAAAAGGGCATGTTTTTAAGACTAAGGTTGGAGAGATTTCTGTACATGTAACAGAGCTTGTAGTGCTTTCTAAATCACTTAAGCCACTGCCATTACCAAAAACTGATGCAGAAGGTAAGGTGCACGATGCCTTTACTGATCCAGAGCAAAGATACCGTCAGCGCTATGTAGATTTAGTGGTGAATCCGCAGGTGAAAAAGACTTTCGTTCAAAGGACACAATTGGTGAATTCAATGAGAAACTTCTTGGCCGATAAAGGCTACTTAGAAGTGGAAACACCAATTCTTCAGCCACTTTATGGTGGAGCAGCAGCTCGTCCATTCAAGACTCATCACAACACCTTAGATATGACTTTATATCTGAGAATTGCCAACGAACTTTACTTAAAAAGATTGATTGTTGGTGGTTTCGATGGTGTGTTTGAGTTCTCAAAAGATTTTAGAAATGAAGGTATGTCTCGTTTCCATAACCCTGAATTCACTCAGGTAGAGTTGTATGTAGCTTATAAGGACTACAACTGGATGATGGACACTGTGGAGGCTATGATCGAAAAAGTAGCAATGGATCTTCACGGAACCACTAAAGTAAAGGTGGGCGAGAATGAAATCAACTTCCAAAGACCTTGGAAGCGTTTCACTATGTTCGAGGCTATTGAGCACTTTACTGGCGTTGATATTTCCGAAATGGACGAAGACGCGCTAAGGGCAACGGCTAAGGATCTAAAGGTAGATGTAGATGATTCAATGGGTAAAGGAAAACTGATTGATGAAATTTTTGGTGAGCACTGCGAACCTAAGTTGATTCAGCCAACTTTCATTACTGATTACCCAGTAGAAATGTCTCCATTGGCTAAGAAGCACAACACTAAAGAAGGATTAGTGGAGCGTTTTGAGGCCATTTGTAATGGAAAAGAAATCTGTAATGCTTTCTCTGAGTTGAATGATCCTATTGATCAAAGAGCCAGATTCGAAGAGCAACTAGAGCTAGGTAAAAGAGGAGATGATGAAGCCATGGTGCTCGATGAAGACTTCCTTCGCGCTTTAGAGTATGGTATGCCACCTACGGCTGGTTTAGGTGTAGGTATAGACAGGCTTTCCATGATTATGACTAATTCAAACTCTATTCAAGATGTGTTGTTCTTTCCTCAAATGAAGCCAGAGAAAAAAGTTTCTGTGGAGTTGAGTGAAGATGCCAAAGGTGTAATGGAATCTTTGAAGAAAGCTGGTAAAACTGACTTAAACTCATTTAAAGAAAGTACAGGTCTTTCAAATAAGAAGTGGGATAAAGCCATTAAGGAGTTAACTAAAAATGGCTTAGCCAAAGTACAGAAAACTGACGACTCGCTGACGGTGGAGTTTGTTGGATAAAGATTAGTAGAAAAATAAATGAGAGCACATGCTGCAAAGTATGTGCTTTTTTTGTGTCTTAGAATCCTCTATTATTATCAAACTGACTTCTTCTTCGGCTAATTTTTAAGTCTTTTAGTACGGAAGATTTAATTTGAATGTCTATGGTGTAAGATGTGAAAGCACCAAAAGGAATCCAGTTGGCTCTCATTTCCCAACAACCTAAGTCACGATACAGTCCTACTGATGTAGTAGTGAAGTCTTTGGCATCGAAGTCATACCCAGTATTGTAGGTTACCTGCCATTTTGGGGTCAGACCAATTTGTCCGTTGGCTTTTATTGACTTTCTAGTCGTGGTATTTGTTGGTGTCCAGCGATAGCTATAATCCATACTCAACCTAATATTCCAAGGAACACTGATATCCACGTAGGAGTTTTCGTCATAAAAGTACTGCTCCATTTGCCGTACTATGTCGCTTCCTCCATTATTGATTGTGCCAAATTCATTTTCATCACCCATACTGCCTATCATACTGGCATTTTCTCTTGAGAAACCCTGATTGTTTCCTCCGGAGTTGGCAGCCTTTGAGTTTAAGCTAGTGGAAAGCGAGAATCTTGCACTTGTTATTCTGCCGAGCCCTTGTCCAGACCTTATCGCTAGGGCGTCAACTCTTCTTAAGGTTTCAACACCTGTTTCAGAAACTTGAGTTAAGTAAGTGTATGGATCTAATGTAGCGCCTGCGTTAATACTAAGTTTTCTATTAAATAAAGTGGTTCTGGCTGTGATGGCTATGGGAGAAAGATTAAATGAATCGGCTAAGAAGTTATAACTGCCTTGAAAGTTTAAGCTTTCTAGAAGTGCTACTTTTTCTGCCTTGGCTGTGTCGTTCTTTACTTTCATCTCAAATTTATTGCTAACTCCAAAACCAATTGAAGCAGACTCCCCTAAACTTGGTGAGCCAAAGCGAAAGCCATCATACTTTGAAAGAAGTCTATATGTGCCATTTCCTGTTGTATCGGTTTGAACCTCTTGGTAAAAACCATATTTAGGATCACTAAAGTCTGGTCTGTAGCTGAAACTAATATTTGGACTCATGATGTGTCTTATCGCTTCGACTTTACGGCTCTTAGGGAAGTTGAACTTTCCATAGATTTGTGTAGACAGACCTAATGAAGCGCTGTAGGTCATTGCTCTGCTAAAGCCGTTTATGGTATCAATTTTTACTGCATTCTCTTCTTCAAGAAACTCATAGTCTAATTCTTGCAAATACCAGAGTTCTTCTATTTGAAAAGATGGTGAAAAGTTAAAGTGTTCCAGTAAGGTGAAAGAAGTGGATAGCCCCACATTGTGCCTGGCTCCATTTTTAGCATTATCTAAGAGTTCACCAAGCGTATCAAAACCTACAGTAATGGTGTCAATTTCAGTGGCTCTATTGGCAATGTTAAAGCCTGCAGAGCCTGGCCTAACAATATTTGTTATCTGATTTGATGCGTTAAACCTCCAATCAAAGTTTACTCTATTTAAAATGTCTGCCTCAGCATTTTTGAATGGATAAATCCTATTCATGTTTAATGACATTTCTGGTAAGGCTACATCTATTACTCCTGTTTGAACGTTTTGATTATGTCTTGCACTAAAAGAGTAACTAAACGGTGACCTTGGGATAGAACCACTATACTGAATGTTTGACCTAAACTCGGAACGGACGTTGTTAGATAGGTTTGTGGTGTTTAAATTGTTTTGGTTGTAAGTGCTAGTACCTGCATTCACACTAGCAGAGAACCGAGAGTTTCTTCCTCTAGACTCAGGAGTGTGCGACCAACTCACCCAAAAATCTCTAGAGTTCAGTCTATCAGGATCGTACTCGGGTGTAATGTTTTTATTATAAGTAACGTTGAACTGTCCACCGTAGCTATAGCGCTTCCTGTACACAGACCTAATAGTGGTTGCCCAACTACCTTTAGAATAGACGTCAGCAGTTGCAGCAGTATGGATGTAGTCATTCCAAGCAAAATAATATCCCCCTTCTTTCAAGAAAAGCCCTCTTCTTCGCTCATCACCGTATTTAGGGAACAATATGCCAGAAGTAGCTTCTTGTGTATCAGGGAAGTAACCAAAGGGTAGGCCTAGTGGAGTTGGAATATTACCCACGTATAATAGGAAAGGCCCTGTTATGACATTTTTACCCGGGTTGATCTTAATTTTTTTGGCTTTGATGTATGTGCCTGCATCAGGGTCATCTGGGCACGGTATATATTTTCCATCCTTTATATATGCACTTTCATCGGCCTCTCTTTTTACTACACTCCCCCTCAAGAAGCCTTCCTGCTGTTGAGTGGCTACTCCTTTAATATAGGCTTTCTGTGTTTCAAAGTTGTATCTAATCTCTTCAGTGTCAAAGATATCTGAACCGTCTTTGAAAACAGGTCTGCCCAGCCAGACTCCCGTAGAGTCTTGAACTCCTGTGGCGGTTAGCTCATTTTTGTTTCTGTCGATAACAATTCTTTCCGCTGCGAGGTTTATATCACCGTATTCAATTCGGGCTTTTCCATAGAGGTAGGTTTGGTTTGTTAAAAGTTTAGTAATTATGGAGTCGGCAGCGTAGTATTTTATTGTGGTTTGAATTCCATTTACAACAACTTGTAGAGAATCTGACTGTCCAGGAATTGTATCGTTCTCATTGATGCTATTAAGATCGGCACGGTTTTGTCTATCTTCTTGGAGGATCGGACTAGTCTGAGCCATACCTTTGGAGAAGCAAAAAAGAAAAATGAGAAGTAAATATATTTTTCCGTTTGAAAACACGCTGTATTTCGGTTTTTCCGAATTTTTAAGATTTTTGCGTAAAGTTATTTCAATCAGCCGTTTCATGCGCATTAAAGTGAAATTTTATCTGATTCCTTTAGTTCTTTTAACAATCCTTGCCGGTTTGACGACTAATTCTTTCGGGCAAACGCAAAAAAAGAAGTACAAGGTAGTTTTAGATCCTGGCCACGGAGGCAAGGATTCTGGAACCATGGGGGCAAAGCTGAAAGAAAAAGATGTGGTGCTCCCAGTTGCAATAAAGGTAGGGAAGTACCTAAATGAGTATACTGACGACATTGAGGTCATTTTTACGCGTACTAAAGATGAGTATAGCCATCCTGCAGTTAGAGCTACAAAAGCCAATCAGGCAGAAGCAGATTTGTTCGTGTCCATCCACGCAAATGCTATGCCAGCAGGTAATTCCCATGTGTTCGGAACCGAAACTTATGTAATGGGAACTAAAAACGAAGGAAGAAACTTTGAAGTAGCAAAGAGAGAGAACTCCGTAATTATGCTAGAGGCAGATTATAAGGAGAAGTACCAAGGTTTTGATCCTGAGGCACCAGAGGTGAATATTATGTTTGAAATTCAGCAGGAGGCATATCAGGAAAATAGCATTAGATTAGCTCAGAACGTTGAGGAGCAATTCTCTAAAAGGGCAGGTAGAAAGAGTAGAGGTGTAAAACAGTCGAGCCTATGGGTGCTGTGGAACACGGCAATGCCAAGTGTTTTGATAGAAATAGGTTATCTTACCAACCCGAAAGAGGAGAGTGAGTTAGCTACTGAGCAAGTTCAGGACTATATAGCCTCGGCTATTTTTAGGGCAATTAGAGATTATTTTGAATACTTAAAAACCACACAGAACTAGTGGCTAAAGGCAGAGAATTTAAGGTTGGGTTATTTGTGGTCGTAATGGCCGCTGTGTTGTACATAGGTTTTAACTACCTAAGAGGGTTGAACGTATTTTCTCCATTAAACACTTACTACGTGAAATATCAGAACGTAAGTGGGCTTAACAAAGGAGATAGAATTATACTCAACGGCTTAGATGTTGGTAGTGTAGTTGAGCGAAAGTTCTCAAACGATCAGTACAACGAAATCTTGGTTACCATGGCTATCGATAAAACGATCAAACTAACCGATAGTACCTATGCACGGTTAGCCAAGCCAGACTTACTAGGTGGTATAGAAGTTCAGCTTATTCTAAAGCCAGGAGGAACAAGACTCCTAGAAATGGGCGATACACTTAATGGTGAAGTAGACGGAGGTATTACTGAACTACTTACACAAGAAGGTATCTCTGCAGCCAATCAATTAACCTCTTTGGTAAATAAAATCAATGATGTGTTAGATCCTTTTGTGGAAAAAAGTGATACCATCGGTGCTGCTTTGGATAACTTCAAAAAGCTATCTGATGAGCTTATTGTTACCAATAGAGTTGCACAAACAACCATGGAACAGTTTAGACTGCAAATGGAGTATGTAACAGATTCTTTGGTGGTTGCCATGGGAGGAGTAAAGCCACTTTTGGCAGAATATCAGCAATTGGGCGAAAAGCTTAATGCTGTTGATTTCGAAAGTAGACTTGTTAAAATAGATTCTGTACTCACTGGAGCCGAAACATTCATTACTAGGCTTAACTCTAACGATGGTACTTTGGGCAAATTAATGACCAACGACTCTCTTTATAACACCCTTACACAGACTATGGCAGACCTGGATAGTCTGATGATAGACTTGCGTTATAACCCGAAACGCTACATGCATTTCTCTCTTTTCGGCAGAAAAAATCGTCCACCTGCTGACGGTAGAAGCTCAAATAGATAGCAGTTCCAAACAGTCGCTCAAATTTCCGGTTTGAATTCTTAGTGTACGGGTCTATTTTTAGACCTGTAAACTATAATGGAATTGAGTAACTCACAACGGAAATTGAATGGATATAGACTTCAATAAAAATGACGACCAAATGCGTCAGCTCATTTTTCAACTAAACACTAGGTTGAAGAAGGTGAAGCTTGGAGGAGGAGAAAAGAAAATCGAATCTCAGCACAAGAAAGGAAAGCTCACTGCTCGTGAACGGATAGACTACCTGATTGATAACCAAGAAGACTTTTTAGAGGTTGGTGCCTTTGCAGGCGATGGCATGTATTCAGATGTTGGTGGTTGCCCTTCTGGAGGCGTGGTAACGGGTATTGGAACCGTAAGCGGCCGACAGTGTATGATTGTAGCCAATGATGCTACTGTAAAAGCCGGTGCTTGGTTTCCAATTACGGCCAAGAAAAACCTACGAGCGCAAGAAATTGCCATGGAGAACAGGTTGCCAATTATCTATTTGGTAGATAGTGCAGGTGTTTTCTTACCAATGCAGGATGAGATTTTTCCTGATAAAGAACACTTCGGAAGACAGTTTAGAAATAACGCAAAAATGTCTTCTATGGGTATTATTCAGGTGGCTGCTATTATGGGTAGCTGTGTGGCAGGAGGAGCATATTTGCCAATTATGAGCGATGAGGCTGCTATTGTCGATAAAACAGGGTCTATATTTTTAGCGGGTTCTTATCTGGTAAAAGCCGCTATTGGTGAAGATATTGACAATGAAACACTAGGTGGGGCAACAACCCAAAGCGAAATATCAGGAGTCACTGATAATAAGTTTCCAGATGATCAGAGTTGCTTAGACTATATCAAGTCTATTTTCGATAAGATTGGCTCTTTTGAAAAGGCAGGCTTCGATAGAAAAGAGCCTGTAGCCCCAAAGAAAGATGCTAAAGAGATTTACGGTATAATGCCGCAAGATCGCGTGAAGCCTTATGATGTTCGCGATATCATAGCCAGAATTGCAGACAACTCTGAGTTTGAAGAGTATAAAGAAAAGTATGGACAAACCATTGTGTGTGGCTACGCCAGAATAGATGGATGGGCTGTTGGTATTGTAGCTAACCAGCGCGTGGTTGTAAAGTCTAAAAAAGGCGAAATGCAAATGGGAGGAGTTATTTACTCCGACTCAGCAGATAAATCAGCAAGGTTTATTATGAATTGCAACCAGCGAAAGATACCATTGGTCTTCTTGCAAGATGTAAGTGGGTTTATGGTAGGGAGTAGAGCCGAGCATGGAGGAATTATTAAGGATGGTGCTAAAATGGTGAATGCCATGGCCAACTCAGTGGTGCCAAAATTTACCATCATTACAGGTAACTCATTTGGAGCAGGTAACTACGCTATGTGTGGAAAGGCCTATGATCCTAGGTTAATCTACGCTTGGCCAACCGCTCAAATAGCAGTTATGAGTGGAGCTTCTGCTGCGAAAACGCTTTTGCAAATCAAGGTATCTACCTTAAAAGCACAGGGTAAGGAGATTTCTCCAGAAGAAGAGAAATCGCTTTTGGAAGATATTAAGGCTAAGTACGATGAACAAATGAGCCCGTATTATGCCGCATCAAGATTATGGGTCGATGGAATTATTGATCCTCAAGAAACCAGAAAAGTAATATCAAAAGGTATAGAAGCAGCGAATCATGCACCTATTAAAGAGTCTTTTAATGTAGGTGTGATTCAGACTTAAGTATGGAAGAATCGGGTAATTTGAATAACAATGAGCTTAAAGCCTTGGTGTCATTATTAGATGATGATGACATCGAGGTAGTTCAACATGTGGAAGATAGGATAATGGCTTTGGGTACGTATATAATACCGTACTTAGAGTTTGAGTGGGAGAGCAGTTTTAACCCTGTTGTTCAGAAGCGTATAGAAGAACTCGTGCATAGCTTGCAATTTGAGCTCACCAAAGAAAAACTATATGCTTGGAAGGCACAAGGTGGCAAAGATCTGTTAGAGGGTATGTGGCTCATTAGTACCTATCAATATCCTGATTTGGAGTTAGAGCAACTCAGCAAAGAAATTGAGCAAATCTATTATGATGTATGGATGGAATTCAAAAGCGAGTTGCATCCGGTAGATCAAGTGAAGCTGATCAATTCGGTGTTGTTCAATAAGCTCAAGTTTGGAGCTAACACAAAGAATTTTCATTCTCCGGGCAATTCAATGCTCAATGTGGTGCTGCAAACAAAAAAGGGTAATCCAATAGCCCTTTGCGTTATCTACATGTTGGTTGCCCAAAAATTGAACCTGCCTATTTACGGAGTAAATTTGCCGAACCTTTTCGTAATGACTTACAAACAGGGAGATGTTCAATTTTACATCAACGCATTTAATAGGGGGCTAGTTTTTTCAAAAAAGGAGATAGATGAGTACTTAACTAATTTAAGACTCTCTCCAAACGATAAGTACTATGAGCCATGCGAAAATGTGGAAATCGTGGCCAGAGTTTTGAGAAACTTAAGTCATGCACATGAAAAGCTAGGCCACACAGAAAAGGTAGAAGAAGTGGCTGAAATGCTCAGAATAATTGAAGAGAAGGTAGATCAGTAAGCAATTACTGTAACCAAAGGAGTTTCGTTGGGCTGGTAAAGCTTGTATAGCGAAACTCCTTCTTTTTTCTCTATAATTTTACCTTCCCCGAGTTCTCGGTCTAAGTTTTTGGTGATTAACTGTTCAGCAAAGGCTAATTTAGTTCTCCCATGCAGTTTGTACAGGGCCTCTTTGGCAGACCAAACCTGTGTAAGTCTATGAATGTCTTGAGCCACCCATTCTCTCTCTGTAGAATGAATGAATTTGTGAGCAATTTTAACTACCTGATCACGCTCATGCTCAATGTCAATTCCAATGTCACCATCCAAATTAATAGCAGCGGCAGCAAAACCTTTAGCATGAGAAATAGAAAGGCCTATGCTTTCATCGCGTAAATGAGGTTTGCCAAACTGATCTTTGTAAATCTCAAAATCCCCATAAGGCTTAAGTAGTTCTTGTAAAGCGCACCTGGCGGCTAATGACTCTAAACGTCTTGATTCAACTTTAATTTCTGCTAAAGGTTCATCGTCCTTAATGCTCGAGCCCAAAGCGTCAAATAACTCATTTTCACTCTCAGTGATTTCCCAAATGGCAAACTGAATATTTGGTTCGTTTAAACCTTTTTTTATAATAGGCATGTACTTACTGCGAATTTGATTTTGTGCTGCTTAATTTTGCAAGCCCTTTCAATGAGCCAAAGATATGTCTAAAATTCAAGTCACTAAAGTAGATACTATCGCAGGTCATCAAGACTGTGTGTATACCATTGAAAAAGGTCCAAAAGAACATGTTTTTTTCTCTTCCGGAGGTGATGGTGTAATTGCCGAGTGGGATTTGACCAAGCCACAAGAAGGACGAATGCTGGCAAAAGTTCCGAGTTCCGTGTATGCCCTTTGCTATTATCCGAAGCGGAACGCTTTAGTGGTAGGGCAAAACTTCGATGGAATCCACATTATAGATCTTGAAGAGCGCAAAGAGCGTGGATCTATTCAGCTTGGGAATACTCAGATTTTCGATATAAAAGTATTGAACGATAGGGTGTTTTGTTCTCTCGGTAACGGAGAAATCCACATTTTGGACATTACATCGCTAGAAACAATTAAAGTGATAAAAGCCTCAACCGAAAGTGCTAGGTGTATAGCAATTTCTGAAGTAAACAGAGAGTTTGCAGTTGGCTTTAGCGATAACCATATTCGGATTTATAACCTTCACGATTTCAGTGAGAAAAGAGTAATTCCAGCCCATAAAATCTCTGTTTTCACAGTACAATATTCGCCAGATCAACGTTATCTACTCAGTGGCAGTAGAGATGCTCATTTAAAAATTTGGGATGTTGAATCTGATTATAGGCTTAAAGAGTCTATAGTGGCGCATATGTATGCAATTAACCATCTGGTTTTTAGTGCTGATGGCAAACATTTTGTAACTTGTAGCATGGATAAGTCAATAAAGGTCTGGGATGCCGAGACTTTCCATCTGCTAAAAGTCATAGACAAAGCGCGACACGCAGGTCACGGTACTTCAGTCAATAAAGTACTATGGACCAACTTCAACAACCTACTATTGTCGGCAAGTGACGACCGGAGTATTTCAATCTGGGATATCAATTTTAAATTTTCTGAGGAATGAATATTACACCATTAGAAATTAGACAAAAGGAGTTCGAAAAGAACTTCAGAGGCTTTGACAAAGACGAGGTTAAAGCCTTTTTAAACTCTCTTTCCATAGAGTGGGAGAAGCTAAACGATTTAAACAAGGAATTAAAGTTTAAGTTGGAAGCGGCTCATGAAGAAGTGAAGAAGCTGCGCGAAGTAGAAAACTCACTATTCAAAACATTGAAAACGGCAGAAGATACTGGCGCCAACATGATTGAGCAGGCAACCAGAACAGCTGAGCTTCATATGCGTGAAACCGAAATGAAGGCTGATGCATTGATGAGCGAAGCAAAGTCTAGAGCGAAGTCTATCATAGAAGATGCTGAAGATAGAGCTGGCCAGATTGTAGAAGATATGGAAGACGAAATTCGTCAGCTCGAACAGGTTTTCAGAAGCCTCGATGCCAATAAGGCCTCTTTGATGGGAGACTTAAAAATGTTGGCAGAAGATATCCTATCTAAGCTCGGTCGTCACGAAGATTTTCCGGCAGATATTAAACCTCATATAAAGAAGGCCAAAGAATTGGCCAGAGAGGTGAATGAGAATAATGGCCCGGTGGATGTGAATAAAATTATTGCCCACAACGAGAAAAAGGAAGCTGAGGCCAGTATCGATGAAATGGTAGAAGATACTGACGATGAGGATTCAATTGCTATGGTAGAAGATATTGATGAAACTCCTCAAACTACCGAAACCAAAGAAATTAAGCCGGAGCAGCCGAAGCCAGAAGAACCGAAGGCCGAAAAGCCAAAGAAGCAAGAACAAGTAATGGAAGGGGTTTCTGAGAATAAGGAAAAAGGCTCTTTCTTCGATCAGTTCGACTGATTCAATTAACTCACCTCACGCCATAGATGGTGTCATCACCATTGGACGATTGAGGATATTCATTCCAATATTTAAGCGAATCGATGAATAAAGATATCGTTGCACTGGAAGGCATGGAGTTCTATGCCTTTCATGGTTTTTATGAAGAGGAGAGAGAAAAGGGTAATCATTTTGTGGTGGATGTTGCCCTGACTACCTCATTCGAAAAGGCCGCTGAAACAGACGAGCTTTCCGGAACCGTCAACTACGAAGAGCTTCATGCCTTGGTGAAGGCTGAAATGGAAATATCGACCAAACTTTTAGAGCGAGTTGCCGGCAGAATCATTGAAAAGTGCTTCGAGCAGTTTCCAACAGTTACAGAAGTAAAAGTAGCTGTGGCTAAGAAGAACCCACCTATTGATGCTCCTATTGCTCAATCTAAGATTACAATGATCAGGGTGCGTAAGTAGTCAGTGATACCGTCATTCCCGCGTAGGCGGGAATCCCTAAATCTTTTTCAATACCATTGAGATCCACAATCAGGTCGGGGATGACGTTCTATTTACGATTTCGATTCCTGATTTTCAAAACAATCCCCCATCTTGCGGCCTTTCTAAGAAATGACTCCAGCGCAAGCCGAAATATCCAAACTAATCGATCTTCTGAAAATAGAGAAGGACGAAGACTATGCTCAGTATCAGAAAAAGATGCTGAATACTTCTTTAGAAGAACGCAGAAAACAAGGGGTGACCTGGTACCCAGCGGTGAAGGTAAATCACTTCATTAGTACAGGGGAGCGCTGGACCGTAGAGGTAGAACGGACTTCTCATCTCGAACAAAATCATGCTTTCCAGTCGGGAGCAGTGGTGAGCTTGTTTCTTGGTGAAGACGAAAAGGACAGTACTACTCAAGGTGTCATTAGCTTTATTAGAGATAACAAAATGCGAATTGTTATCAATAGTGATGAGCTGCCCGATTGGATTAACGATGGTAAGCTTGGAGTGAATCTGCTCTTCGATGAAGGTAGCTACCGCGAGATGAAAAAGGCACTGAAAGAAGTGCTGAATGCAGAGCATGGCAGACTAGCTGACTTAAGAGAAATCTTCTATGGTGCCAAAGAGCCCTCATTTAAAAATGGTTTTGAGTTCCAATCGGTCAACCTCAATGAAAGCCAGAATAAGGCGCTCACCAATATCTTTAATGCGCAAGATATAGCCATTATTCATGGCCCTCCGGGAACGGGCAAGACTACCACTTTGGTCAATGCCATAAAGGAAGTGGTGAAAAATGAGCGCCAAGTGATGGTTTGTGCTCAAAGCAATGCTGCTGTCGATTTGCTGGTCGAAAAACTAGATAGCCTAGGACTAGATGTTTTACGACTGGGCCACCCGGCCAGACTTACTCCAGAGGTGATTGAGAATAGCTTGGATGTTAAAATCTCTGGTCATGCTTATTTCAAAGAACTTCGAGAAATTAGAAAGCGGTCTGAAGAGTACCGAAGAATGGCAGGTAAATACAAACGCAACTTCGGTCATCATGAACGCATGCAGCGCGACCTGCTGAGAAAGGAAGCTCGAATGCTAAAGGAAGATGCCGATAGAATAGAGCAGCACATTACAGAAGATTTGCTCGATAGAGCACAGGTAATTGCTTGTACTTTGGTTGGTTCAACCCATTCGTTGGTTAATGACAGAATCTTCAAGACAGTCTTTATCGATGAAGCTTCTCAAGCGCTGGAACCAGGTGCCTGGATAGCCATTCGCAAAGCTTATCGCGTAGTAATGGCTGGTGATCATTTACAGTTGCCTCCCACGGTAAAGTCTATCAAGGCGGCTAAAGAAGGGTTAGAGAATACACTCTTTGAGAAAGCAATGAAGATTCCACCTGCTTCTGTTATGCTGGAAACTCAGTACCGCATGCATCCTCAGATTATGCAATTCTCAAGCGATTATTTCTATGAAGGAGGTTTGAAAACTGCTGACTCGGTAATTGAAAGGGAAAGAGAATCGACTGTTGAACACTTTGTGTTTATTGACACTGCCGGAACTGGTTTTTCTGAAAAAGTGAAGAAGCAAACGCTCAGCACTTATAATGAGGAGGAGGCCGCTCTATTAGTGAAGCACCTTGCTGATAACCTTCAAGTAGATATGTCGATCGGAATAATTGCTCCGTATAAAGCTCAAACTGAAGTTCTCAGAGAGCTGATAAAGGACAATGAAGCTTTCGATGAGGTTCGTGATAACATAAGCATCAATTCAGTAGATGCGTTTCAAGGGCAGGAGAGAGATATTATCTATATCAGCCTCACACGTTCCAATGACAAAAATGAGATAGGTTTCCTTAAGGAATATCGCAGGATGAATGTAGCCATGACCCGAGCCAAAACTCAATTAGTAATTATTGGTGACTCTGGAACTCTAGGAAAGGACAACTTTTACAATGCCGTTTTAGACTATGCTCAGAAGGTTGGAGGCTACAGAAGTGCCTTTGAGTTTTTGTATTAGAGAAAAAAAGAAAGGAAGCTATATAGCTTCCTTTCTTTTTTGATTGGCCTTTTTAGTGGCTTCTACGTTCTTTTCAATTCTGTGCTTAGGACGACTCCATTTCACTTTCTCTCCTTCTTCAGGAGTCATTTCATCCATAGGTAATGGCTGAGGTTTGGCTCCTTTTGCATATGGTTTCATAGGGTTGATTCCTAAGATATTGAACAACTCCATGTCCTCATTAACATCAGGATTCGGAGTGGTTAATAGTTTGTCTCCTGCAAAAATAGAACCTGCTCCTGCCAAGAAACAGAAGGCCTGACCTTCTTTGCTCATTTCGGTTCTACCTGCTGAAAGCCTGACGGTGGTAGTAGGAAGTACAATTCTTGTAGTAGCCACCATACGGATCATATCCCAGATCGGTACTACTTGCTGCTCTTCTAAAGGTGTTCCTTCAACCGAAACCAGCGCGTTAATTGGAACTGATTCAGGTTGTGGGCTTAGAGATGATAACGCTACCAGCATGCCGGCTCTATCTTCAATAGATTCTCCCATTCCAATGATTCCGCCACTACACACCGTTACGTTCGTCTTGCGAACATTTTTCAGGGTCTCAAGTCTGTCTTCCCAACCACGAGTAGAGATTATCTCTTTATAATATTCTTCCGATGAATCTAGGTTATGGTTATAGGCATAAAGTCCTGCTTCTGCCAAACGCTGAGCTTGATTTTCTGTTAACATCCCTAGCGTACAACATACTTCCATATCTAGCGAGTTGATGGTGCGAACCATGTCCAACACTTGATCGAACTCTGGGCCGTCTTCCACATTTCTCCAAGCGGCTCCCATACAAACTCTAGATGAGCCTGAAGATTTTGCTCGTAGGGCCTGCGCCTTCACTTGTTGAACAGTCATCAAGTCATTGGTCTCAATGTCTGTATGATAACGCGCTGCTTGCGGACAGTACCCGCAGTCTTCTGGGCAACCTCCAGTCTTAATGGAGAGCAAAGTACTTACCTGTACTTCATTGGGGTTGTGATATTTTCTGTGAATCGATGCTGCTTCATAGACCAAGTCTAGCAATGGTCTATTATAGATTTCAAGAATCTCCTCTTTCGTCCAGTCGTGTCTTAGTTCACTCATGTATTCTTGCTTATGAAGTGGCAAAATACTTAGGTAGCCCTTCAACTCCAATAACAAAGCCTATATTTGCAGCCATGTCTGGAATTTATCTTTTACTAGGATCCAATATTGGACGAAGATTGAAGAATCTCGATCGAGCTAAAGAATTGATAGTCAGTAATGGTATAACCATAAAGAAGGAGTCTCAGATATACGAGACCGCAGCTTGGGGGAATGAAGATCAAGAGGCGTTCTTAAATCAAGTAATTGAGATAGAAACTAAGAAATCTCCTCAGCGTCTGCTTCAGATCACTCAGCTTATAGAAAATGAAATGGGTAGGGTTCGTTACGAGAAGTGGGGTAAACGACTCATTGATATAGATATTCTTTACTTCAATGATCTGATTTTTCAAGAGAACGACTTGAGTTTGCCTCACCCAGGGATTGCAGACAGAAGGTTTACATTAGTACCCTTGGTAGAAATTGCTTCAGAAATGGTGCATCCGGTTCTGGAGAAAACTCAAGCTGAACTTCTTAGTGTTTGTGAAGATCAGCTAGAGGTTTCCGTGTTTGATCAATACTAGTACTGGTGAAAAGCGTCTGAAACAAATTTGAGCACAACAGGTAGAGATTCTCTCCAATAGGTCCACGTGTGCCCTCCTTGTCTAACTCGGTACTCATGCTGTATATCTTTTTTGCGCATGGCGATATGTACAAGGCTATTGCCCTCATAAAGAAAGTCATCATCTCCGCAGTCTATGAACCATCTAACAGAGCTTAGTTCTTTTACATCTCCTTCTTCAATTAATGAAAGGGCGTTGTGTCTTTTGAAATAGGTTTCTATTTCGGCATCAGATGCCTCAAGGTTCATGCGTTGCACCTGTTGTTTGTATTGTTCTAGCGAAAGAGGACCTATGTACGCACTCAATGGTGCTGCTGAAGAAAACAAATCTGGTCTGTGCATAGCGTACATAAATGTGCCACCGCCTCCCATAGAAAGACCAGATATGGCTCTAAACCTTTTCTCTTTTTTTATGCGATAAGTGTCTTCTACATAAGGCATTAATTCTTCGAAGAAGAAATCTTCGTATCTCCACTCGCTTTTTGGAATATTGAAGTAGCCTCGCTGGCCTGTATTGGCATCGGGCATTACAATGATCATTGGGGTGGCGGAACCATCTTTAATGGCTTGGTCAGTAATTCTAAGTACCTCTCCAAATTGTACCCAACCTGTTTGATCGTCTCCTGCTCCATGAAGTAAATACAGGACTGGATAGCTTCTCTCGGAAGTCTCATAGTCAGGAGGAAGGTAGATGGCAAATTTCCTATCCATCTTCAATATCTCGCTTTTTAAGGAGAGGTTGTCGTAGACTTTGCCAGTTTGAGCTGATAAGCTGATAGCCGTTAGAAATAGGATTAATATGAAGCGCGTTTTCATAAAAGTGATCGTGGTTTAATTAGAAAATTCCAGAAAAGACACTTCAATCACAATAGACATGTTATGAATGGTAGGGTTTTAGGTATTGGTTTTTTAGATGATAGAGTGATTGGAAGAGAAAAGATTTTTTTGAAAATAAAAAGCCCGATTCATAAGAATCAGGCCTATAATATTATTCGGAAGGTGATTTTAGATGCTACTTACTTCAGCTGCTCTGTGAATTTTCTTCACTAAGCCTTGTAGTACCTTGCCTGGGCCAGATTCCACAAACTGAGTTGCACCATCGGCCACCATAGCCTGAACCGATTGAGTCCATCGTACTGGAGCCGTTAATTGAATTTTCAAGTTTTCCTTGATCTCGTTGATGTCAGTAGAGGCTTTGGCAGTCACATTTTGATAAATAGGACAAATGCCTTGGCTGAATACTGTTGAGTCGATTGCTTTTTCTAGTTCTTCCCTTGCAGGCTCCATAAGTGGAGAGTGGAATGCTCCACCAACGGGTAGGGGGAGGGCTCTCTTCGCTCCAGCTTCTTTAGCAGCAGCGCAAGCTAATTCAATACCTTTATGTGAACCTGAAATAACCAGTTGTCCAGGGCAGTTATAATTGGCTGCAACAACTACTTCATCAATATCAGAGCATATTTTTTCTACAACAGCATCTTCCAAACCTAGAATAGCCGCCATAGTAGAAGGGTTGGTTTCGCAAGCTTTTTGCATGGCTAAAGCTCTCTGCGAGACTAATTTTAATCCGTCTTCAAATGATAGCACGCCACTGGCTACAAGGGCAGAAAACTCTCCAAGAGAATGACCAGCTACCATGTCTGGCTTAAAATCATCAGAAATCTTGGCTAGTATCACAGAATGGAGAAATATGGCAGGTTGGGTCACCTTAGTTTGCTTCAACTCTTCATCAGTTCCATCGAACATGATGTCAGTGATTCTGAATCCTAAAATTTCGTTGGCTACTTCCAGCAGTCTCTTTGCTTCTTCGGAAGACTCGTAAAGGTCTTTCGCCATTCCTGGAAATTGCGCTCCCTGACCTGGGAAAACATATGCTTTCATATAGAGTGATTTTATTTTTGGTGAGCAAAATTAAGGATAAATCCTTAGGCCTCAACAAAGCGAGCCTTTAGCTCCGGTGTTGGCATTCTACAGCTGTCTCTTTTTCCCCACCACTTGTAGCGGTTTTTGGCTATAATGTTATAAACTCCATGTCTAATAAACGGGGGAATAATGATGAAGACGTATAAGAGTGGATACAGTCCTGAGAGCTTCCTGGCAATTCTTAAGGCAGCCGAGCTTTTCTTGTAAACTTTGTCTCCAGACAATAGCACCAAGCTATCGAACTCTTCTTGGTCAAACCCTAACTCTTCAAGTTTCTTTTGGCCGAATTCAGATTGCAATGCCGCAAACTTGAAGTGCCCCTTGGGGTCGTGATCGATGATGAAATTGACGGAACTGTTGCACAAGTTACAGACCCCGTCAAATAGTAAAATATCTTTCTCCACTATCTTATCAGCTTTACCCAATTCTTAAACTCTTGTGTTTCTTTCCTCTTGTCAAGTACATCAAAAGTAACAGTAGCTGTATAATAATAGGTTCCACTAGGTAGCTGAACTCCGTTAGAGTCTAAGCCATTCCAGTCGATAAAGAAGTTAGGCTCGGTAGTGTCTGTAGTAGAGTAGCTGAATATTTCTTTTCCTCCCCATCTGTCGAATACTTTGAAAACAACCGACTCCACAAACCTCGGACATTTGCCGTTGGGTTGATCAAATGCTCTGAACGTATCATTAATACCATCATCATTTGGAGTGAAGGTGTTTGGCAACTCATAATAAGGACAATTGTCGAAGCAAATAGCTGAACTCAATTCGCTTTCGTTATTGCTCCTATCTACTGCAGACACCTTGTAACAGCCTTTTAACGAGGCTAGTCCAGTATGTTGGAAGGAGGTTTGTTGACTAGTTCCCACCAAACTATAATCAGCTTCCGCACCAGTTGGAGAGAAGTATATATTATACCTAGCGATATCATCATCTATATCATCAGAAGTCCAAGTAATGGTGTTGCTAAAGTTAGCAAAGCTACAGGGCTCGAACTGAAGTCTCTCACAGTTTTCATTTTCCAACACAACCAAAGGTCCATCTGGCCCTTCAATCTCTTCAGTTGGTTTTTCTGGGTCTACTTCAATAACAGGCTTTTCTGGTGCAACCTCATCGTTAGGTTGAACACATAGAATTTGTGAATTATTAATTAAAGGTGAAGGGATTTTTGGGTTTCCATAGCCACCTCTGGTTGTAATGAAGTAGCAGTATTCCCTATCGTCTAGCAGTTCTATACCATTAAAAGAGCCATCATCGTAATACTTTAATCCGTCTGCTGTGACCAGTGCACTATCAATTAGGACGAAGTTGCTTTCGTCTTCAGCTGCAGCATCGGTTCTGTTCCTATAGATTAGATGATATGGGGCGCTTTGGATTTGTAATGACCAAGGGACATCTGCCGACCATGAAAGGTCAACAGCTTTAACTCTGCCTAATGCTTCTAGCCTAACAGAAGATGCAGTGGCAGAACTGTCTATTAGATTGTCGCCAGCATCGTAAAATCTAACCTGATAATTGTATGGCTGATCCATTGTGTTCAAGCCAGTATCGTTAAAAACTGTATCGGTAGTAGTGGTAAGTAAAGTCCTTCCACTTGTTCCATTAAAACCATTGTACCTTACTAATTCATAAGTATAAGGTGGGGGAAATAAGGTTTGGTCGATCTCAAGAGGAGAGGTCCACTTCACGAAAATCTCACCATTGGTATCACTAGTTTCTTCTACAGATACATTTGTTATAGCTGGCACATCTAGCGGAATAAGAACGCAAACCTCGGAAGATGCATAGCTGGTTCCTCCAGAAGGCAATGGAAATTCTGCTACAATTCTGTAGCAGTAGTTTACTCCTGGTCTAAGGTCGTTATCATCGGTAAAAGAGGTTTGCCCAATAGCAACATCATCTACTAATTTGTATCCAGAGTTAGCAGGTATTCCAACATTACAATTCTCAGGGTTGAAATCGTAGCTTTCCACTCTTCTGTAAATCTCCATTTTAGGATTCAGATTGGCGGCCACATAGTCGTCCCAATTGAGTTCGATGGATTGTCCAGTTAATATGCTGGCCGTTAATCCTGTAGGTGCTGGGGCCACAACCTTAATGTTCCATCTTTGAAAATCAGTAAGTTTTGGTGCATCAGGATCATTAGGTTGATCAGTCACTTTAAATTGTACTTCAAAGGGTCTAGACTGAATGTGTGAGAAGTTCGTTTGCCATCTGAATAAGTGTTCAGATGGTTGAGGTCTAAAGTCGCGAGTATCGTCTAGGTCAGGCAGATTCAAGAATTCGGCTGGAGATGTATTAACCTGAAATGGTCCTCCAAAAGCCTCTACTAATACATCATTGCCATCAGGGTCGGTAGCTCGAATTAATGCTTCTAATTGCGTACCAGCTTCAATACATGTGTCGTTTGGTATTTCTAAAAGGGGGCGCTCATTATCGCAATCTTCTACAATGATTTGCATATCTCTAGTCACATAACCTAATAGCTCATAACGACCAGTAAACGAGGAAAAACGCCATTCTTCAACAATGAATGCAACATTGTATTCTCCGGCAAACATAGGGGCATTCCAAATCAAATCTCCTGTTTCAGGGTCAATACTAAATTGAGCCGGACTACCTCCTCCTTCACTGATTGTAGAAATTGAGGGATCATCTAGAGGTAAATAAGGAACTACTTCAGTGCCTCTATCTTGTAGTGGGGTTACTAGTTTATATGCTAAGCTGTCACCGTCTGGGTCGTAAGCACCTGGGTTATGAATGAATTTAGCTCCAATGCAAGCCCTATCTATAGGAGGAATGGTTAATTGTGGTGTGCCATTTACATCTAACCCTGGGTCAATTCGGATTACCGTCTCAATGTGGAAAGGGATGTTGTCTGAAGAAGCACCTCCAAGGTTCACAATATTGGCATTCCTGTTTTGTTCTGTGTAACTGACTACATAAACCCCTGGGCCATCGAAGGTGTGTTCCCATTCAATAACCACTTTTGAGGTTTGGTTGCCTATATTGGTTTCTGAGAAAGAGCCACTCACCGAGGCAGCCTCTAATTCTGGCTTTCCTTCCAAAATTCTTCCTTGACCAAAATTCAAAAGCCCGCCTTCTCCAACAATTACTCCTGACTCTGTATCTCTATATATTACGAGTGTAAAACGATACCTAAGACTAGATTGAGAAATTCGAACCGCAGTCAGTTCTCCTGCTCTGATGTGGGTTGCCCAAGCCTCAATGGCTGCAAAGGATAGAAGGATAGTTAGAAGTAGAAGTTTTCGCAGCATAATGTCAATAGCCCTTTTTGCTAAACGCAATTAAGTCTCTAAGTTATATCTTCAAACAGAAAAATCACGCTAAGGTTACCAATATCACACCTGAGATAGTAAATAACCTACCTTTAAGACACTGTGAGCATTTTTCTAGTTGGGCTTAGATTTCTAAATAATTACCAGTATTGCCCAAACAAACTTTTAAAACAGGCTGTTCGTCTGGCATGGAGCTTATTTAGAATAGTTCCAAGCTAAATTGCTTTTGTTTGCAAAGGTTTGAACAGTAATTTTGATTCTGAATTTTAACTATTGAAATTAAATGAGTTGGGTAAAGAATACCTTCAGCAGTTCGATAGGAAGAAAGTTTGCCATGGCACTTTCGGCACTCTTCCTAATGATCTTCCTTCTTCAGCATTTTGTCATCAATTTCACCTCAGTATTTAGTGAGACTGTCTTTAACGACATTTCTCATTTTATGGGAACGAATGCTCTTGTGCAGTTCGCGCTTCAGCCAGTTCTTATTTTTGCTGTGGTGTATCACTTTGCAATGGGATTTGCTTTAGAAATTAAGAACAGAAATTCAAGAGAAGTTAAGTATGCCATGAATAAAGGGCAGGCAAATTCATCTTGGTTCTCTCGTAACATGATTATCTCAGGAGCGGTGATCTTGGCCTTTTTAGGGCTGCACTTCTACGACTTCTGGGTGCCTGAGATTACTACTAAGTATATTGAAGGAGATATGTCTGGAATGATAAATGGAGAATACCGCTATTATCATGAGATGGTAGAGAAGTTCCATGACCCTGTGAGAGTAGGTATTTACTCACTTTCTTTTGTACTACTTGCCATGCACTTAATGCACGGTTTTCAGTCGGCCTTTCAGTCTATGGGAGCCAGACATCCAAAATATACTCCGGGCATTAAAAAGTTCGGAAACATCTACGCGATTTTGATTCCTGCCGGATTCATCTTCATCGCCTTATATCATCATTTAACTTCACATTAAGTAAGTAAGAATGACAAAGCTAGATTCAAAAATCCCTCAAGGTCCTATTGCAGATAAATGGACCAATCATAAGAATAATATCAAGCTAGTAAACCCTGCAAACAAACGTCTTATCGATGTTATTGTGGTGGGTACGGGCTTGGCTGGTGGCTCAGCGGCAGCAACTCTTGCAGAACTGGGTTACAACGTAAAAGCATTTTGCTACCAAGATTCTCCTAGGAGAGCTCACTCAATTGCAGCTCAAGGGGGTATCAACGCAGCGAAGAACTATCAGGGTGATGGTGATTCTACTTACAGATTGTTTTATGATACTGTAAAAGGTGGTGACTATCGTTCTAGAGAAGCTAATGTATACCGTTTGGCAGAAGTATCTGCAAACATCATTGACCAGTGTGTAGCGCAAGGTGTTCCATTCGCTAGAGATTACGGTGGGTTGTTAGATAACCGTTCATTCGGTGGTGTTCAAGTATCAAGAACTTTCTACGCCAAAGGGCAGACAGGTCAGCAGCTGTTACTAGGTTGTTATTCAGCCATGTCTCGTCAAATTGGTAAAGGTAAAATCAAAATGTACAATCGCCACGAGATGCTCGATTTGGTGATTGTAAACGGAAAAGCTCGTGGTATTATCGCACGTAATTTGGTTACTGGTGAAGTTGAAAGACACTCTGCTCACGCTGTAGTAATAGCATCGGGAGGCTATGGTAACGTATTCTTCCTTTCTACTAATGCAATGGGGTCTAATGTCTCAGCAGGATGGAAAGTGCACAAAAAAGGTGCTTTCTTCGCTAACCCTTGCTACACTCAAATTCACCCTACTTGTATCCCTCAACACGGAGATCAGCAGTCTAAGCTAACATTGATGTCTGAGTCGTTGAGAAATGATGGTAGAATTTGGGTTCCGAAAAAGAAAGATGATGCCGAAGCGGTAAGAGCCGGAAAATTAGATCCGACTAATATTGCTGAAGAAGACAGAGATTACTACTTAGAAAGAAGATATCCTTCATTCGGTAACCTAGTACCTAGAGATGTTGCCTCTAGAGCGGCTAAAGAGCGTTGCGATGCTGGTTACGGAGTAGGTACGAACGAAACTGGTGAAGCTGTTTACTTAGACTTCTCTTCAGCCATTATGAGATATGGCCAGGAAGAAGCGAACGTAAAAGGATACCACAACGCTTCTCAAACTCAAATTAGAGAGTTGGGAGAAAAAGTAGTTGAGAAAAAATACGGTAACCTCTTCCAGATGTATGAGAAGATTACTGCAGATAACCCATACAAAACTCCAATGAAGATTTACCCAGCAGTACACTATACAATGGGTGGTGTTTGGGTTGATTATAATTTAATGACTACCATTCCTGGTTGTTACGCTATTGGTGAGGCTAACTTCTCAGATCACGGAGCCAACCGCTTAGGTGCTTCTGCTCTAATGCAAGGTTTGGCAGATGGGTACTTCGTATTGCCTTATACCATTGGAGACTACTTAGCGGATGACATTAGAACTGGCGAAATTTCTACTGATTTACCAGAGTTCGATGAGGCTGAGAAAGCGGTAAAAGATAGAATCGACTTCTTTATGAATAATAAAGGAAGCAAGTCGGTAGATTATTTCCACAAGCGTTTAGGTAAAGTAATGTGGAATAAAGTGGGTATGGCTAGAAATGCTCAAGGATTGAACGAAGCTATTGCTGAAATCAAACAAATCCGTGAGGAATTCTGGAAAGATGTAAAGGTGCCTGGCTCTGCAGAAGGAATCAACCAAGAGTTGGAGAAGGCTGGTAGAGTGGCAGACTTCCTAGAGTTAGGGGAGTTGTTTGCAAGAGATGCTCTGGAAAGAGAAGAGTCTTGCGGTGGTCACTTTAGAGAAGAGCACAGTACTGAAGAAGGTGAGGCAATGCGCGATGATGCAAATTACACCTACGTTTCTGCTTGGGAATATAAAGGAGAGCCTTCAGATGCAGTGGTACACAAGGAGCCATTAGTCTATGAGAATATTGAACTCAAGACTCGTTCCTACAAATAATTGATTTAAGAAAATAGATATTCAAAATATGTCAGCTCATAAAGGATTAAACCTTACGCTTAAAGTTTGGAGACAGAAAAGTCAAAAGGAAAACGGCCAAATGGAGACTTATCAGGTTTCTGATATTTCACCAGATAGCTCTTTCCTAGAGATGATGGATATATTAAACGAGCAGTTGATTGAAGAGGGTAAAGAGCCTGTAGTATTCGATCACGACTGTAGAGAAGGTATCTGTGGTAGCTGCTCAATGTACATCAACGGAGAAGCTCATGGTCCTGGTAGAGGTATTACAACTTGCCAGCTCCATATGAGAGAATTCAATAATGGCGATACCATTTACATTGAGCCATGGAGAGCAAAGGCTTTCCCTGTTATCAAAGACTTGATGGTAGACAGAAGTGCTTTTGATAGAGTAATGGCTGCTGGTGGGTTTGTAAGTGTCAATACTTCAGGTAACACCCAAGATGCTAACGCTATTCCTATTGAGAAGCAAAAGGCCGATGAAGCTTTCGATGCAGCCACCTGTATTGGTTGTGGTGCTTGTGTAGCTTCTTGTAAGAATGCTTCTGCTATGTTGTTCGTTTCTGCTAAAGTTTCTCAGTTTGCCTTGTTACCACAAGGTCAGGTAGAAGCTAAAGAACGTGTACAAAACATGGTAAAAGTAATGGACGAAGAAGGCTTCGGAAACTGTTCAAACACTGGTGCATGTGAAGTGGAATGCCCTAAAGGAATTTCCCTAGACAACATAGCTAGAATGAATAGAGAGTACTTAAGTGCAAGTATAAAAGGGGAGTAGTTCTCTTAACAGAAATTGAAGTTCAAAGCCTCCAATTGGAGGCTTTTTTTTGTGTTTTCATTTTTATTTCGAGAGTCTTGTCAAGAAAAAGTGATATTTCTTATTTCTTTGAAAATATATTATTTCAACGGCTTTTTTAGGTGTGTTTGTAGTGGTATTATTGGCCATTAATTTTTAGATATGCGTGCACTATTAATCTCCTTTCTGCTAATTATTTGCAGTACAGTTCTATTTTCTCAGACCAATGTTAGTGGGAATATTTTAACCAACACAACTTGGTCTAAGACCAATTCGCCATATGTTTTAACTGGTGATGTGGGAATTGGGACAGGAGTTACTTTGACTATTGAGCCAGGGGTAATTGTTAGACGAACTGGAAATGTTCAAATTCTTATTAAAGGTTCCTTAAATGCGCAAGGGGCTAGTACTGATTCAATAAGGTTTGAAGATGGGTTGATTAGTCAGGCTTCAGAATCTAAATTTTTTCTAAGTTTTCAGGAAACAAACTTATCAAACAGTGCTCTCTCCTATCTTCAAGTTGAGTCTAGGGCTTCTAATTATGATATTAAATCACTCTTTTTAAGAGTAAGCAAAGAGACCGAACATCAACAAGCGCCTATCAAAGTAACAGGAACACTGACTGTTTCAAATTCTAGTTTTCTCGGTAACTATCTGGCAACAGATGGCTATCAAAGCTCAGGTAAGTTGGTTATTAAACACTCATACCTGAATTATACCACGGTGTACGGAGCATATCCAAGAAGTGAGCCAATAGAAATAAGGGATTCTAAAGGTGAAAATTCCAGAATCTATAGTGGTTCATATAACGCAGGGATATTATTAAGTCATAATTCATTCTATGATAGTGAGTTTCTTATTGGTTGCTGTGGAGCAAATCTCGATTTTCGAAATACCACTTTGGTTGACTCAAAAGTTATTGAGGGGGATGGGAATCCAAAGGCTGGCCCTATTAATATAGCCAATTCGAAGTTTATTAACTCTCCCATTCACTTGCCTAGTGCTTACGTTATCGCTGATAAATCTGTCTTTTTTGTAGACAAGAATTTATCAAATGGTTCGTCTGGTACAATATACGTAGCAGCTCCACTCAAAGTGGGTAGACTATTAATGACAGATTGTTACGTGAATGGGGATGGCGGAAGATGGGCTATTCATATTTCAGGGTATGATGGTTATAATATATCAGGAGAGTCTAAAATACTTAATTCAACTTTGGTTAACTATGATGGAGGACGAACCAACGGAGTATTGGGTTTGGAGAACTTCGCCTCGTTCGTTGTTAATAACTCAAATTTCTATTCACATCCTTTAGATGCTATTAGTAATTTAAGCTCAAAGCCAGTAGATGCCAAGAGTAACTACTTTGATCAGTATACAACTTCGGATCAAATAGAGGAAACAATCTATCACTATAATGACTACATTAGTTATGGAGTGGTCGACTATTCTGGTTTTCTGAATACACCAGCTTCAACAAATCTCCTAATGCCTCCAGTGTTAACTTCTCGTAGAAAGCATGATAACACCGATTATTTAAATCAATTAAGTCTTTCATTCGGAATGACTCATCCATCTACTACTGAATTGCGGGTTTATTCTACGATGAAGGATAATGTGTTGGATACCGTATTTATACAGTCAATATCAGAGCCCTTCTCTGGTGTTGATTTGCCAACTTTAGATGAAAGAGTGTATTCAGTCGCTGCGGTGGATAATTCGGAAAGTTTAAGTTGGTTCAGCACAGCTAGTAATTCAAAGCCTGTGGTATATAGGCAAACTTCATCCACTATTGTAGATGAAGATAATGATGGTAGAATGACCTTCAAGGTAGTTGATAAAGAACAAGACTTACTTAAGGTTTCGGCTAGCATTGATGAGGCTGGAACCTCATTAATGAACAATTCTGGGCTTCAGGTGAATCAACTAAGTACTGATGGAGATACTACATTCTTTGAACTAATACTCACGCCATTAGAAGATGAATACGGTCAAGTAGATAATATTAAAGTGACAATCCAAGATGGGATTAACCTTGTAGAAACATTGGTAGGCCCATTTATAGTGAACCCTGTTAATGATTACAAACCTGAGTTAACTGAAATTAGGTTAATAACGGGAGGGGTGGAGGATTATGCCTTGGACTTTCAATCTTCAAACTTCTGGTATCGTGTTATTTCTTCTGATCAAGATGGAGATGAGGTGAGGTATCTGCTTACTGAGTTAATTTCAGGAAAGATTGAAGGTAGTTTCGAGGGAGACTATCGAGAAGCGCAAGTAGGCGATACGTTGTACAGAACTTTAAACTATAGTTGGACTCCATCTAAGGATCAATTCGGTGAACTTGAAGCCTTTAAGTTGAGGGCAACGGATGGAGAGTTTCTCTCAGATGATGAGAGAACTGCAATAGTTGAAGTGGCTGGAAGAAATGATCCGCCTATTACTGATCCTATTGAACCTCAATTTTTTCAGTTTAGTGATGCTGGAGAATATGAGTTTTTAATAACCGGAGTCTCTCCAGGACTTTATGAAGATGAGAGTGTTACAATGGAAATGGATATTTCCTCTGATAATGACTTTGTGGATGGTAACGATGTGACTTTTGAGTATTTGGAAGACAAGTCTTCTTATAAAGTCAAATTTAAAACAAACAATAAAGATTTAGGGGTTACAGATCTTAGACTCAGACTATCAGACGGGGCATTGAATACAGTGATTTATCAGCCAGTTATTGTTTTGCCGTATCCTAACCAAATTGACTTTGTATCACCAACAGAGGTAAACGCTTATGCTGAGCTTGAATTTAACCATATACCAGAAGTTGAGACCCAGATTCCAGTACAGGTCTTGCCTTTAGAGTTACCAGAGTCACTAAGTGCTAATCTTACATGGAGAGTTGCTACCTTCCTAGGGACAGGTGTTAAGGGGGATCGTCTAGGAGGAAGGATTTCCGCTCAATTCAATCAGCCTAACCGTTTAGTCAAGGATTCAAGAGGAAATTACTTTATAATGGATAGGGGTAACTTTAAAATATACAAAGTTACACCTTCTGGAGAGGTTTCTTTATTCGCGGGAGGGACTCACGGTCTCAATGAAGGAATTGGCTCAGAGTTACAGTTTAAAGGGCCGTCAGGTATTACTATTGACGGTAATGATAACCTCTATGTCATCGATGATGGTTGGGAAGACAGGTTGATTAAGATAACACCAGAAGCAGAAGGTACAGTTATTATTGGGAAGCATGGGCGTGATGGATATGTTGATGGTCCTGCAAATGTCGCTGAACTACTGGATCCAAGTGATGTTTTAATAGATAGTAAAGGGCATATATATATAATAGAGCCAATTGGTGGGCGTATTCGAAAGCTTGATACTAACAATAATGTTGTATCCACCTATTTTGACACAAATGAATGGGCTTACCCTACTGCAGCTGATATAAACTCTCGAGATGAGATTATTGTTGCAGACCACTTTTCGCATAATCTGTACAAGGTGAAAAATGGGGTAATGGAAATAATTCCATTACCCAATCAGGAATTCAAGTCAACAAACATAGCCTATTTGACAGATGATGTTGTTGTCTTTAATATGGAAGTAGACAACCTGCTCAAATTGTATACATTCAATTTGATTACAAAGGAGCTTAATCAGATTGCTGGAGCAGGAGCCGCTCCATTTATTGAGGAGGGGAATTCTTTGCATCATAGTATTCTTGGGTTTGAGTTGTTCGTTGATGAAGGAAGAATTCTAGTCAATGATGAGAGGAGAGGTACGCTAATGATTCACTATCAATCCATAGATAAAGTAAAGGGTGTTTTTGATCATGACGATGTAGGCGAACAAGAACTATCTTTGATAGCTAGGGATATTTTTGGAGTAGAAAGATTTCATAGTACTGTTATTAATGTGTCTCCCTCAGACAAAGTGACTGCTACTAACCTAAACCAAAGCCTAACTTATACCGAAGATGCGGTAGTAGATCTAGAGGATATTGTAATCTCAGGAACAACGGCAGATGAACTCATTGAAGTCCTATTATCATTTAAAAAGCCTAATCAAGGAATTCTATCAGCAGAATCTGGAAGTGGGGAGTCATATGTTGCTAATTCAGGAGAATGGTCAGTCATTGGAACAACAGGACAAGTGAATACAGCATTAGCGCAGGTTCAGTTTATTCCAACGGAAAACCTGGACAAGGACTCACAAATAGAAGTTAGAATCATTAGGAATGGAGGCCATGTTCCAAATACTGGAACAATTACTCTTGAGGTAATCCCGGTGAATGACCCTTTGGTTATTGAACCTCTACCTGCTGATAGTGCCTACAACGAAATACCGTACTTTACAGATTTTAGTCTAACAGACCCTGACGACTACTACTTCGATTTTGAGGTTTTAGATAAGCCTGATTGGTTAACAATCAAATCAGAACCTGAGGTATTTGCTTATAGTGGTTCAATAGATGAAAAAACCATACTGGATGGGAGTTTAGATGAAGCCCGATATGTTAACCCATCAAATATGGTTAGACTGGAAGATGGCACTATCGTTTTTCTAGACCAGTATTCAGTTCGGAAAATTAGTCCAACTGGTGTTGTAAGTACTATAGCGGGTTCAATAAATAATGGAGATCAAGATGGCCCTGCCGCTAATGCCAAGTTTGGTCTGTTGTCAGGAATTGCCGTTGATCAATCCGGTAATATTTACTTTGGTGACACCTGGAATAACAAGCTGAAAATGCTTGACAGAGAAGGTGTTGTGAGGACTATTGCAGGTGAAAGTCGTTCATGGCTAGAAAATGGATGGAAACCTTCACTTTACATCAATCTGATAAGAGACATGGTTGTTTCTCCTGAAGGAGAGCTATATATACTAGAAGGAAACACTTATGACCCTTGGAGAATACTGAAGCTATCTCCAGATAAAGAAGTTGAAATTGTAGTCGAAAGAAAATATACTAACAATAATGAGGGGGCATTTTCCACCTTTGGAGGTGGTTATGTGGGAACTATCGCATTTTCTCCAACTGGTAAATTATTAATGGCTGGAGAAAGGTACGTATGGGAAGCAGATCTTTCATCAGAAAACATCACAGTTTTGGCTGGAAACGGCTCATTTATTAGTTCTGATGGCCAGGGTACTGATGCAGGCATAACAATTATAAGAAGCATTGAGGTAGATGATTATGGAAACACATGGTTTTTAGAGCAGAATAGGCTACGTGTTCTCACATCGAACGGAGTTGTGAGAACTATTGCAGGATCCGATACTTATGGTTATGAAAATGGGGTAGGCGAGGAAGCTCTATTTAACAATCCGCTAAGCCTTGTAAATACAAGAGACGGTTTTCTACTAATTGCCGACTCTAACCAAGGTAACTTAAGAAGAGTGAGGATTCAGAGCATTACAGGTTATGGTACTCCATCAGATATTGACCTAGGAAGTAATCAGCTTAAGGTTCAGTTTAGCGAGGGTTATCAGTCTTCTTATCTTTTGGATATGGAGATAGAGGTTAGATCGAATGGAATGCCCGTTTTGATTGGAATGGAACAGACATTCTTTGGGGTTGAAGATGAAGAGACAGTTAGCCTATCTGGTATGAGTATGTCAGGAGTGACAGATGCTAATATTGAGTTGAGTCTTACTTTATCCAACCCTAATGCTGGTAAGTTTAAGCTGAGTACCACATTAGAAAACGGGTACAATGAGCAAACAGGAGAATGGAGGATAAAAGGGACTCAAACTGAACTAAATGATTTCTTGAATTCATTTGAGTTTTATCCGCAAGAGGATTTCTCGGGGACTATTGTAGTAGGTGTAAAAGCAAAGAGAGAGAATGGGTTTTTTACGAGGGAAGCACAATTCCAAATTAACCTGAGCCCTGTAAATGATGATCCAGTTTTAATCTCACCCTTGGCCATGCAGGCAATGGAAGGCCTGAATTTGGATATCCAAGTTAATGTGGAAGACGGTGATAACGATATGTATGTTCTTGATGTCGAGAATATGCCCGATTGGATGGCGTTGAACATAGACTTAAGTGCTCAGGTTTCAACCCTTGCAGATTTTCAGATTGTTTATAACGAAAACCAAATTACTGATGGAGGCGAAGGTGAAGCAAAATTCTCTTCACCAAGAGGTTTAGCTTACAATCTGGAGTCTCGTTATTTCTATGTAGCCGATAAAAATAAGATTAGAAGAGTATCTGAACAGGGAGAAGTTGTTACCATTTATGATGCCGGATATAGTTTAGCTAACTTCTCTGGATTTAAAGGAATAAAGATTATAAATGACCAAATCTATTTATTCGATAATTCCAGAATATTTCGCTTTGCTAATAATTCACTGGAAATTTTGGCTGGTAATGAAAGTGGATTCACTAGTGATGTTGATGGAAGTGGTACAAATGCATACTTTAATGACATTCGAGATGTAATTTCAGATGGAAATGATGGTTTTTTTATTGCAAGTAGAAATACCCTGAGGCATATGTCTGCTGATTTCCTCGTTAAAACAGTTGCTGGCAATGGCTTTGTTCAGGATGAGCTGGGTAATCCATTTTATTTCGATAACATAACTGCTATTCAATTAGATACAGATGGTTCTGTTATTATTTCAAGTGCTACCAGTGGAAGAAAATACCACAGGCTTAGAAATGAGGTTATTGAGTACGCATTTCCACTGTCTAATTCTAATTTTGCATATCCTACAAAGTTTTTTGCTTTCGAAAATTCGAAAATCCTCGTTTTTCTCAATAGAACTATCTACCTATATGATAGTTCAACGAATCGTTTCAGGTCGATCACAGCTAGAGGAATTTTACCACTAGCTGATGGCGACATTGAAGAATCAAGTTGGGGTAATTACTCTGATATTGTTAGGATTGGTAAAAATAGATATGCCTTTTTTGATAATCTCTATGGAGATATTCGTGTTATTACACTTAATCCACAATATAAATTAACTGGTGTTCCGACTGAAGGGGCAACTGGTTCTACTAACCTAGTATTTAAGATTACAGATGTTACAGGCAATACTATAAATAAAGACGTACCTCTTGAAGTACTTCCTGGAGACAGGCCTGATGTAACGGGGCTTCCTCAGGCTTTCAACTACATTGAGGATGACCCGAAATTTGATCTGGATCCAATAGAAATTGTTTCAGGAGAGGAGAATGAAATTTTTGAGGTATCCTTTAGACTATACAATGCTTTTGGAACTATTCAGTCCTCGCATACTGACCTGTCCTTGTTTAAGGCAGGTCAAAGCTATCATCTTAAAGCTTCTAAAAGTGAGTTGAATAACATTCTAACCACGCTTTCGTTTGAACCGTCACTCAATAATAGTTATAACGGCTATGTAGAGTTTAATATCAGAAAGGAGGGAGGAAAGCTCTTTTATAAAGATTATATATCTCTGAATGTGACTCCTGTTAACGATTTGCCAACAATTGAGAGTATATCTGACACAGTAAGCTTCGTTAACGAGAATATAATTATTCCAGTTGAGTTCAATGACCCTGAAGATGGAAAGAACCTGAGTATAGAATTCCAAGAGAAGCCTAGTTGGTTAACCTATCGATTAGCCAAGTCCAAATCTGAATTGGTTGCTGGTGATCCTAATGGAGATGGATTCTTCTTTAAAAAGGAATTATACTTTGGGCCATATGAGTCTCAGTACATGGCCTTCAATTCAGAAGGTGAGATTATAATGACAGACGCTGCAACTCATTCAATAGTTAAGATAGCTGACTCGGGAGAGGTATCTCTTGTTGCAGGTAAAGGGAAACTAGGCTATTTAAATGGCTCTACAAATTCGGCTCTTTTTCATAATCCAAAAGGAGTAGCAATTTCTTCGGAAGGTCTCATTTACGTTGCAGACGCAGGTAATAATGTGATTAGGCTTATTGATTTGGATATGAATGTTTCAACCCTTGCAGGAACTGGAGAGAATGGGAATGCTAATGGAACATCAGAGGAAGCCACTTTTGCAGGGATTCGACATTTGGAACTCTCTGAAGACGAAACCAAAATTTACATTCAACAGAGAAATGAAATTAGAGTTTTGGATCTCATTGATAAAGAAGTTTCAACACTACTGAACGTTTCCAGTGTTACTCTTAATGGAATGAATTCCTTCGATATAGCTAGCAATGGAGATTTCCTGATAGCAGCGACAAACGCCATTTATCGATTCAATTCAGTTGGACAATACTTATATCAATATGGGGCAGGGTATGGCCTTTCGGATGGATATTCAAGTCAAGCGACTCTTAGTAGTGTAAGAGGGATAAAGGAAGCTAAAAATGGAGAAATCTATTTTACAGATGCTGGAGGGACTTTGTTAAGGAAAATTAATAATTCTGGATTTATTGAGACCCTAGCAGGTGTAGCCAATAGTGACCTGTACTCTGACGGGTTAGAAGATGAAATTCAATTCCGAAGTGTTGGCAATTTATTGATCGAAGACAATGCAATTTATGTAGCAGATAGATTCTCTCTTAGGAGAATTTGGGTAGATGTTCCAGTGCTTTATGGACTACCGGAAGATAGCGATGTGGGTGAAAATCATATAAGGTTGACTGTAAAGGATCATCAAGATGGTATAGCGTCTGAGGAATTTCAAATTCAGGTTTTCTCAAACGATAGACTGCAAGTCTCCGGTCTAGATACTGTATTGTTTGCAAAGGAATCAACCAATAGAGTTGAACTTCCAGAAATAACTATTGAAGCGGATTTATCAGAAAACGTGGAGGTAAAAATTGCTGTTAACGAAGGTATAGAAGTTGATCTAATACACAATGAAAAAAGTGTTTTAGAAAGGCAGAGCGATGGTGCTTGGTTAATCAATGGAAATGTAGAGCAAATCAATCAGATACTTTCCTGTCTCCATTTCTCTTCTGAAAATTGGTCCACATTTGATATCCTTTTTGAATTCAAAAAGTTAGGAGGAAGGTTGGCTATGAATGGCCAAATCTCCCTCTTTATAGAACCAGAGAATGATTTGCCAATTTTCACAGGAACTGACCATGTTGAAGTTGAAGTAGGAAGTTCCTTTGACTTAAACTTTGATGCAAGCGATTTGGATGGTGATATCCTAGCTTTTAATTCTACTGATTTCCCTGGCTGGCTTACAGCGGACTCTACTCAGGTAGTCCAAGAGTTTATTAATACAATTTATTCTGAGTCCTTGCCAGACTCAAGTCAACAACGGTTGGCGGTGAATGTAAGTGATATTGCAGTTACCCATACGGGTGATACGCTAATTGTAGATGGTTCTGGGCATAGAATTATGAAGTTAGTAGACGGAAAGTTTGAGGTTTTTGCAGGTACAGGTGAAGCCGGCTATTTGAATGGCGATGTTTCAGAAGCTCAATTTAACTGGCCAAGACGTCTACTAGTAAGGTCAAATGGAGATATATTAATTGGAGACAGGAAAAATGCCTCTATCAGGTTAATTGATGCTAATGGTCAAGTTTCTACGCTTTTAGGATCAGGACCTATCGCTCAACTATCCGCTTATACAGGTTTCGATCATAACTCTGGAGACCCTATACCTTTCTGGATTTCTGGGCTGGTAGAAGACGTTACTGGTAGCTTATTTTCTGGCGAGCTTTTCTCTTTGGGAAAGGTTGATGATACAGGTAATTACTCACATTTATCAGGTAATCCGGCATTTACATTTACGCCAGAAGATGCTGATGGAGCTCTGTCTGATGCGAGGTTCTATAACATCAAGTCATTGATAGCTTTAGGCAAAGACTCAATATTGATATGGGATAGCCAGAACTACAAACTAAAGTTATTGGCTGATAATAGTGTAAGGTCTATCTCTGGGTTTAAAGGTTATGGGTTTAAGGATGGAAGCTTGGAAGAGGCGCAGTTTTCTTCAGTTTCTAGTTCTGAGTTATTAAGAAATGGTAAAATTCTATTTTTTGATGATTTCAACTTGTCTCTAAGGGAGCTTGACTTGAAAGAGGGAACCATCTCAACTATTGCTGGGAAGGGATACCAAGGGCCGATTTATGGAAATGTAGAAGATGTAGTGTTCTCTCCTGTTTATGCCATAAAAGAACTTTCTAATGGAGATGTTTTATTAGGCGGACCAAATAGAATAGACAGATTAAGTTACACTGTGCCTACTATCTCAGGAACACCTCAAGAATCGGATATAGGAGAGCATAGTTTTACTTTGTTCATTTCCGATGGTAAGGGAAAGGTCAAAGAGCAAGAAATCACTATCAATGTATTAGCTCCAAACACAGCTCCGGCAGCATTGGACATCCCTTCTCAGGAAGAGACCTATGCTCCTGAGGGTCAGTTTGAGGTAAGTTTGTTTGACTATTTTAGAGATGCAGAGAGTACTGATCAAGAACTGACTTATGAAGTTGTTTCTATAGACTCAGAAGCAGTGGTTACTGCAGAGGCAATCAGTTCTACAGATGGTGTTTTGAACATGAATGTTCAGGGAGCAGGAGAAGCCAATGTAACTTTAAAGGCAACGGATACTAGAGGTAAATCAGTGACTACCACTTTTGCAGTGAACATCGCCAAGGCTGAAGCTGAAATTATGTTAGGTGAACTAGAGTTTGTTAATAGTGAGGCGGAAACACCAGTTACAGTCACAACAGTTCCATCGGGTTTGAACTACACCCTTACATATGATGAAGAGTCAGCTGTGCCTTCCACAGTAGGGGAGTATATAGTGAAAGTTGTGATTGATGATGCTAATTATCAAGGAGAAACCACAGCTACCCTTAAAGTGTTGAACATAGTGCCCGAAGACATCCAAATCTCAGGCCTTACTGTTCTGGAAAATTCAGCTAGTGCTACAGTAATAGGATTACTTTCTACTACAGACCAGAATAGTACCGATACGCATACCTATGAGCTAGAGTCAGGGGTAACAGATAATGATTCGTTCGAGATTAATGGATCAAACCTAGTTGTCAAGGATGTCTTGGATTTTGAAGAGAAGTCGACCTACAGCATTACAGTTACAGCCACAGATAATTATGAAGGTTCCTATTCGAAAACGTTCAGTATAAGTGTAACTGACGTAAATGAGGAGCCAACTATTAATGAGGTAGAAGCAATAGAGATAGTTCGGAACCTTGGAGAGCTGAGCTTAACTGTAACAGGGCTAAGTGCAGGAGAAGAAGCAAACCAGACTATAGAACTGAATAGCTCTGTTTCTGGAATTGTAGAAAGTTCGTCGATATCAATCAACTCAGATAATGAATCCGCAACGCTTAACTTCCAAACTATCCAAGATCAAACCGGTAGCGGAACGATCGAGGTAACTATCAAGGATAATGGAGGAACAGCTAATGGAGGAGTAGATACTAAGACCATTACAATCTCGGTAGACGTACTTGGTTCTAATATTGCTGTTAAAGACGAAGGAAGCTGTGGTCCAGGTTCAATAAACTTATCAGCATCCGGAGCTGACGATTATAACTGGTATACCTCAGCATTAGAAGGAACATCCTTTGCAACGAGTAGCAGTATAGAAGTTAATGTAACAGAGACTAAGACTTATTACGTTGCGGGCATTTTCTCAGGTATAGAATCAAAGCTCAGAATTCCTGTTACAGCAAGTCTTTATAGTATACCTGATGTACCAACAGTCACTAACAATCAGGGAACGCTTACAACCACAGAGGTAAGTAATATCTCCTACCAATGGACTTTGGATGGAGAAGAGATTGAAGGGGCAACATCGAGTGCTTTTGAACCTGTTCTTTCAGGACAATACTCGCTAAGAGCTACTAATGCCAATGGATGTTCAGTTACTTCAGAGTTAGTGGAAGTAGTGCTTGCAGGTATAGAAGATGGTTATCAGGAGATTTCGGCCAAGATTTACCCTGTTCCTGCCACTGATGTACTGGAACTTGAGTTCGAAGAGACCTTGCAAAAAGGAACTACCATTAAGCTACTGAGCAATATTGGTACAGAGTTTAGTCAAACTACCCTTCAGCAAGCCACAAGGCAGGTAAGCCTTGATGTATCATACCTTCCGGAAGGTACACATATAGTGCTTGTAAGAAGTGAGAATAAGCTTCTTAGGAAGAAGTTCATTGTTATTAGATAAAGAAAAAGCCTCCATCTCGGGATGGAGGCTTTTTCTATTACTTAAAGCACTTGCCCATAAACCTTTCTGAAGCGGCTCTGCTGAGTTCTTCCCTGTGACTTGGGTGAGCAATATTGATAAGTGCTTGTGCTCTTTGCTTTATGCTTTTACCGTAGAGGTCTGCCACGCCAAATTCAGTGACTACATAATGTACGTGTGCACGTGTAGTTACAACACCTGCTCCAGGTTTCAATAAAGGGACAATTTTGCTTTCGCCTCTACCAGTAATTGAAGGAAGGGCAATAATTGGTTTTCCGCCTGGCGAGAGACTAGCTCCCCTAATAAAGTCCATTTGACCACCAACGCCCGAGTACATCATAGTTCCGATAGAGTCTGCGCATATTTGCCCTGTAAGGTCTACTTCAATGGCTGAGTTGATGCTGGTCATTTTTGGCATTCTTCTGATCACCGCAGTGTCATTTACATATTGAATGTCCAACATTCTAACCATAGGGTTGTCATCTACAAAATCGTAAAGCTTATTTGTGCCAATCATAAAGCCAGAAACCAAGTAGTCTTTATGTTTAGTTTTAAACTTGTTGTTGATTACACCTTTTTCAATGAGAGGAATAACACCATCGGAGAACATCTCAGTGTGTACTCCCAAGTCTTTATGGCCACCAAGGCATGAAAGCACTGCATCAGGAATGGCACCAATACCCATCTGTAGCGTGGCACCATCCTCGATTAGTTCTGCTACATTTTGACCAATTTCTTGTTCTACGTCAGTTAATTCATGAGCTGGGTGCTCAGGTAGTTCTGCTTCATGCTCAAAGTACCGAGTAAATTTGCTGAGGTGAATAAGTCCATCGCCATGAGTTCTTGGCATTCTTGGGTTCACCTGTGCAATAACAATTTGTGCGGTGTCTACTGCTGCTTTTGTAGCATCTACAGAAACTCCTAAAGAGCAAAAACCATGGCTGTCGGGTGGAGAAACCTGAATCATTGCCACATCTACAGGAATTACCCCTGACCTGATCATGATGGGTACCTCACTCAAAAAACACGGAATAAAGTTAGCCCTACCTTCTTTATGAGCCTTGCGAACATTTCCTCCAATAAACATGGAGTTGATAATGAATGATTCTTCATGTTCTGGTTCAGCATAAGGCGCAGGGCCTTCTGTATGCATTTGATAGATAGAAACATTTCTAAGTTCTGAAGCTCTTGAGCTCATAGCTTCTACAAGAGCAATTGGGGTTGCCGCGGCTGTATGAAGGTATACGTTGTGGCCGGATTTTAATATGGATACTGCTTCTAAAGCGGAGTTGACTTTCATGGCGACTTTGTTTGAGGCAAAGGTGCTGAAAGCTGCCTCGTAGAAAGTTGATTTAGATCATATAACAATGAAATTTGAATAAGCTTTTTATGCTCTGTTTTTTCATGCTAGGTTCTCAATCGTTTGCATAAAAGAAATGTTCAGGCTCGGTTAAATAGCTGAACCAATCGTGTAATTTTAATATCTCAACAATTGAATCGATATGAGTTTCAAGCTTAAGCATCCGTACAAGTTTGGCAAGGGCTACGAAAAGCCTGTGGCCTATTTTTCAATGGAGTTTGCCATAGATCAACCACTGAAAATCTACTCTGGTGGTCTCGGATTTTTGGCAGGATCTCACATGAGAAGCGCTTACGATCTTAAGCAGAACGTTGTGGGTATCGGTATTCTGTGGAAATACGGATACTACGATCAGGTGAGGAAGCACAACAATGAGCTGGATGTACTTTGGCAGGAAAGGCATTACAATTTCTTGCAGGAAATGGATTTCGATATTGAAGTTTCGGTTGATAACCATCCAGTAAAAGCAAAGGTGTTTTACTTGGCTCCTGAAGTATTTGGGTCTGCACCTATCTTTTTACTCTCTACCGATCATCCAGAGAATGATCACCTGGCACATACCATTACGCATAAGCTTTATGACAATAACATTGCGACAAGAATTGCGCAGTATATTTTATTGGGCGTTGGTGGAGCTAAGGTTTTAGAAGCGCTGGGGCATGAAGTAGATATGTATCACTTCAATGAGGCACATGCTTTACCAGCTGCTTTTAGGCTGTTGGAAAAGTTAGGAAGTGTTGAAAAAGTAAAAGAGAAGTTAGTGTTTACAACACATACGCCTGTCAAAGCTGGAAATGAAGTGAATGACCCTAATTTCTTGCATAAACTGGGCTTCTTCAATGGGTTCAGTATTAAGGAAATTGATGAGCTAATCGGTTTAGATCAGGGCATGTTCAATCATACTTTAGCTGCTTTAAGACTGTCTAAAATTGCCAATGCTGTTTCTAAGAAACATCAGCAGGTTTCTAATGAAATGTGGGGAGAGTTTGAGAATATCTGCGACATCATACCCATTACTAATGCCCAGAACCAGGCTTATTGGACGGACAAAGAATTAGAGAAGGCGTATGATAAACGTAATGCTAAGAAGTTTGTAAAGCGTAAGAAGGAGCTCAAAAACGAGTTGTTTCAATTGGTTGCAGATCAGACAGGGAAAATTCTAGATCCGAATGCACTCACTATAGTTTGGGCAAGGAGATTTGCCGGATATAAAAGGGCTGACCTGATAGCAAGAGATGTTGCGAGGTTCGAGCGTTTATTAAATAATAAAGACTACCCAGTTCAGGTGATTTGGGCAGGGAAACCATATCCACTAGATCATTCAGCAGTAAGTACTTTTAACTGGTTGGTGCATTTTACTAGAAAGTACCACAATGCCACCATTCTTACAGGCTATGAGTTGAGCCTTTCTGCCTTAATGAAGAAAGGATCTGATGTTTGGCTGAACAACCCAAGAATTCCACTAGAAGCTTCCGGAACATCTGGTATGACGGCTGCTATGAATGGTTCTCTCAATTTTTCAACTAATGATGGTTGGATACTGGAGTTTGGTGAGCACGGGAAAAACGGTTTCGTAATTCCTGAAGCTGATACATCTGCACCAGAGGGTGAGCAAGACCAGTGGGATGCAGATCACATGATGCGTATTTTGGAAGAAGAAATTGTACCGATGTATTATGATGATCATGACCGTTGGGTTGAGGTCAATTTTCAAAGTATGGAAGATGTGAATAAGTATTTCAGGGCATCACGCATGGCCGATGAGTACTATAAAAAGCTGTATAATCATTAAGAGGAATTAAGACTTTTACTAATATTGCGAGGCAGTTGTGAGACTACTTTTCTTATTGGGATATTAGCTCTCCCGATAGTTATCGGGAGGTTTAGAGCTTAAGGGATATTAGCTCAGTTGGTTTAGAGCGCTGCCTTGACAGGGCAGAGGTCACTGGTTCGAATCCAGTATATCCCACAATCAAAAAGACCAGCCAAACGGCTGGTCTTTTTGATTGTAGTGTTTTGAGATGAGAGCCAGTTGGTTCGAAAGCGGAGCTTCACGAGGCCCCCGAGATATCATAAGCGTAGCGATATAATCCAATACAATTCATAGACAAAAATTAGGCTTTTTGCATTTCATGAATTCTTCATTCTGAACTTGTTTCAGAATCACTATTACTCACTCCTTAAGACATCCACCGGATTTGCATTGGCTGCTTTATATGACCTGAAGAACACAGTTAAAAAGGCCAGTAAAAAACTTGAGCAAATGGTCAAAATGATGGTCAGGGCTGAGATATCTACATGATACGCAAATCCATTGAGCCAGCTATTCATCGTCCAATAGGCAATTGGAATGGCTACTAAAACAGCTAAACCAATTAACCAGAAAACTTGCTTATTGAAGAGTATGACGATTTGAGAAACCGAAGCGCCCATTACTTTTCTAATGCCAACTTCCTTGGTTTTCGATTGAATGGAGAACATTATTAGTCCATAAAGCCCCATGCAAGAAATCAGAATGGCTATAGAGGTGAAAACACTCATGATTTTACCCAATCTAATCTCAGAGGTATAGAGCTTTTCAAAGCGCGAGTCCAAAAATTGAAAGTTGAAACCTTGATCAGGAATAACTTCAGTCCATAAGTCTTCAATGGCTGCAATGGTCTCCTGTATTTGGTCTGTGCGGATTTCAATTAAAACCCGAGACACATTAAAACCATTCGATGGCTCATAAGCAAAAATCATTGGTTTAACTGATTCATAGAGAGACTCCATGTGAATGTCTTTTATGATTCCCCTAATCTTGACCGGCTGAACAGTGAATTGATAAGTTTCGGCCAATGGCTCATTCACATTCTTAGGGTTCACTGATTGGATTAGTTTGGCTAATGTTTCGTTAATGATGACTTCCTCTCCGTTTGTTGAAGGTTTTTCTGGGTTAAAGTTTTCTCCGCTAATGAATTCAAAATTGAGAAGCTCAGCATAATTGTGATCTATATTATGTTGGTAAATGGCTTGTCCAAATACATTTCTATCACTGCTCACCCTATGTGAGTTTCCACCAGGAGGGCTTGTTGTCACAGATGCTAAGTTTACATCAGGGACACGCTTAAGCTGATCTCTGAAAAGGCCAAGGTTGTTGGAGACTGCAGCGTCTACCAAAATGATTTGCTCTGGTTTATAGGTCAGCTTTTTGTTAATGATGAAATCGATTTGATCTTTCACCACTGTGGCACTAACAATCATAATTATGGCCACTGCAAACTGAAAAATAACCAAGCTTTTCCTCAGAAGAGCCCCTTTGGTTGAGTTGGCAATATTGCCTTTGATAAACTCAGAGAACCTAAATCGGGAAACCAATATGGCAGGGTAAATACCGGCAATAGTTGAAAGTAAGATGATGGCAGAAATGACTATTCCCCAGAACCAAGGGTCGACCCAATAATTAAATAGCAGTGGTCGGTTGATAGCCTGCTCGAAGGAGGGTAGGAGAGAAGCAGTAAGCAGAAGAGCAACCGCTAGTGATGAAAAGCACATTAGAGTAGACTCTGTAACAAACTGAAAAAAGAAGCTTTTTCGGCCTGCTCCAATAATTTTTCTGATTCCCGCCTCTTGACCTCTTTGCAAAGCTCTGGCAGCGGTGAGGTTAGTGTAATTAATAATAGCCAAAACCAGAATAAAAATAGCGACCATTGCAAAAACAGCATACATCTGTTTGTCACGAGCCTCAATTATGGTGTCATCAGTGTGTTTGTCGTATTTGGCATCTTGAAATGAAGACAGTTTGAAAGTGGTGGCCTTCATGGTTTTTCCGGAAACTATAGGCTTTATCGTCTTGTTTATTTTGGTTTCTAGATACTTAGGTGAAATGTCAGGGAGTGTTTTAATGTATGTAGCTGACCACACCGAGATTTGCTTACTAATATTCTCTCTGCTCCTGTCTTTAAATACAAGAATATTGAATTGAATACTTGAATGAGGTTTTGGATCCTTTACCACTCCTTTTATCTGATAAGAGTTATCGAAGTTACTGGTAGTATGAAGTCCTTTACCAACAACATCGGTAGTGCCATAAAGCTTTAAAGCAAGCGACTCTGTAAGCACTGCATCTCCTACTTTGATTAGTACCTGTTTTTCGTTCCCGTGAATAAACTCCAGAGGAAAGAATTCGAAGAAAGTTGAGTCTGTTAGAATAAACTCTTCCTGAAAGAAGCTTCTTTTCTCATCTTCCTCAATCTTCACTGTCCAGTTGAGTTTACCCATTCTAGTCTGATGAGTGATCTCCGGAATCATTTCAACTAAAGCAGGCCCTAGGCCAGTATGAACCCGGCCATTAAAGCCCTCTTGCGACCTCAGGGAGTTGTAGCTTTCAACCCGATAGATCAGGTCCTTGTCTTTCAGGTCGTAATCCATTCGAGCCTCATCAGCAATGAACATGGCTAACATTAGGCTAGTGGCAATGCCAATACTCAACCCTAAAAGATTGATAAAAGTATGAGACTTATGTTTGAGTGAGCCTCTAAATGCAGTTTTAACAAAGTGACTTAGCATAAGCAAAAACATACTGGGGTTGGATGTGTGTCTTTTCATTAGGTAGAATCTAAACGATCGGATAACCGTCCACCAGTACAACCAATTGGAGTTTAGCTTGCTTTTGGTTTCACGCCAATCCTGATACTCTTCAAATAAGTCGCCCTCAATTTCTTCAACTCGTTCGTCAGAACAGAACTTGCGGAAAACTCTCAACGGAAGTTTAGGAGGTTGGTGCATCACTTGGCTAGGTTTAAGGTGGAGGCTGGAATATTTTGCCAGAGCGATTCACGCATTTCCCTGTTCTTTTTCAAGCTCTTAATTCCATAAGAGGTAGGCTTAAAAATACGTTTACGTTTGCCTCCGCGCTTTTGAGTAGGATCACCCAAATGAGAGCTAAGAAAGCCTTTATCTTCCAGCCTATAAAGGGCTGCATGAATGGCGCTTAGATTGTAGGTTCGTTGGCTATGTGTTTCAACTTCGTCTTTGATGGTATTGGCATAGGCTTCTTCTCCCAATGAACAGGTAGCCAGTAATACCAATTCTTCAAACTCGCCTAAGGAGTCTCCTTTCATAACTTATATTTTATATAAATGTAAATAATATAAAGTCTGAATTCCAAATATTTTATACTTATGTAGATTTAATGGTTGAGGTTTTTGAATAGGAGTGATTCTTATTTGTGACTTTTCATTATCAATCCGTCTTATTCAGAGTTATATTAGAATACCCAACAGAAGTGTTTATGAAACTGCATTTGACCTTAATTGCCCTGACGGTATTTTCTGCCAGCGCATTATCTCAGTCGAGCGAAGCCATTAGAAAGTATATTGAAAGCATCAGTGCCGGAGTGCCAACCGAAGTACAAGGTCAGCTGATTCATAGCACGACTCTTTTGCCGGAATTCTATTTTGAGAACCAATTTCAACGGGTGTGGACAAGGCCGCTTCAGGCTTCCTTTCTAGGTTTGGTGAGGAGAGCATATGAGCACGGCTTAAACCCAGCTGACTATCATTTTAATGCCATCAGTACACTTTATGCAGATGCAGTCGAGTCTCAAAGTACCGATGCAGAAATCCTTTTTACCGATGCCTTTTTACTTTATGCCAGTCATTTTCTCAATGGCAAGCTGAACCCTGAAGAAGTGGAGGGGGAATGGCAAGCTGTAAGGAGAGAGGGTAATGCCAAATCTTTTCTGAAGAAGTGTTTGGCTTCGGGCAATATTGAAGAACACTTCAAGGAACTAGAGCCAGAAAATGTAAGCTATCATGGCCTATTGGAGGCATTAAAGAAGTATCGCGAAATTCAGAAAAACGGTGGTTGGGATTTACTCGAAGCTGGAGAAACACTGAAGCCGCAAATGGCGGGTGCTAGAGTTACTGCTCTAAAGCATAGACTATCTATTGAAGGTTATTTCCTGATGGAGGGAGACCCTAACGATATGTATACGCAAGACTTATCTGAAGCCGTTCGTGAGTTTCAAAAGCACCATGGCCTGGAAGTAGATGGTAATGTAGGTAAGCAAACTCTTGCTTCATTAAATATTCCTGTCAGCTCTAAAATAGCTCAGATTAGAGCCAATATGGAGCGCTTGAGGTGGATCAGTCAAGACATGGGAGCTCACTACGTTTTTGTGAATATTGCCGACTTCACCATGAAAGTTTACAGAGGTGATACTTTGAGTTATCAGCAGAACGTAGTGGTGGGAAAGCCATTTCGTAAAACCCCTGTTTTTAGTGATTTAATGACATATTTTGTACTGAACCCCTACTGGACGGTTCCGCCTACCATTCTCTTTAATGATGTGTTGCCAGAGGTGAAAAAGGACATCAACTACCTAAAAGTGAAGAATATGAAAGTGCTCAAAGGGAGCGAAGTTGTAGACCCTCAAACTATTGATTGGTCGAAGCTCTCTCGGAGTAATTTTCCTTACACCATTAGGCAAGATCCTGGGCCAACAAATGCCTTGGGTGCGGTAAAATTTATGTTTCCGAATAAGTACAATATCTACATTCACGATACTCCAAGTAAAGAACTTTTCAATAGACCAGACCGAGCTTTTAGCTCAGGTTGTATTCGTCTGAATAAGCCAATGGGGTTTGTCGATTACCTGATTACCGACATCCCAGACTGGAACTCAGAGAAAGTAGACAACACATTGAAAACTGGTAAAGATAAAACGGTGATGCTCAAGAAGCCTATCAATGTCCATATTCTGTACCTCACCGCTTGGGCAGATGATTCTGGTGTTCAATTCAGAAACGATGTTTACCAAAGAGATGCTGCCGTTATTGAAGCGCTGGCGGAAAGTGCCCCTACTATGGAATAGGCTATGTGGAAGTTTTTGATTGTTTTCTGCTTCATTACCTCAATGGTTATAGGCAATACTGGTGACAAGCTTTCTTTTGAAGTGTCGATAAATGGTGAAGAAGTTCCATACAGGCTTTTTAGCTTTTTCGTGATGCCGGGCGAAACTCTTAATCTTTCGGCAATTGGTTCATTCGATTTGGGAGCAAATGGGATGGCTGTTTCTAGAAAATCAGATTCAAAGTATACTGTAAAGGTGCCTGAAAAGCCAGGAGCATACAAGGTTACTTTAGCCAAGGACGCAGAAAGAATGGTGCTAAATATTCTGGTGCTAACACCAATGTCGAATAAGAAGGGCGAGTATCTGAATGGCTACCGAATTGGAAACTATCCGGTTACTCCTCTGAATGACGATCCCATTTACGATAGGCCCAAAGGCTTATTTGAGATTACTGCTGAAACTCAGAATCTTCAACTCACACCAAACTTCAATATGAGTCAGTTCATTTGTAAGCAAGCTGGTGGCTTTCCCAAGTATATCATTGTGAAGGAAAGGTTACTGCTTAAGCTGGAGTACCTTCTGGAAATAGCCAAGTCTAAAGGAATGGAGATTGACACTTTTGGGTTTATCAGTGGCTACAGAACCCCTTTCTACAATAAGTCAATCGGTAATGTACCCTATAGCCGACACGTTTGGGGTGGTGCAGCAGATATTTTCATAGACCAAGACAAGGATGGCCGAATGGATGATCTGAATAAGGATGGAAAAGTTGATGAGAAGGATGTGCGCGTTTTCTATAAACTGGTGGAAGATGAGTTCGAGAAGCAGGACTATAAAAAGTTTGTCGGTGGGCTGGGCTTCTACAAAGAGAACGGACGCCACAGCGGTTTTATCCATGTAGATGTAAGAGGAAAAAGAGCTAGGTGGTAGGCATTAGTTTAAAAATCTCATCCAAAAAGGTATAATTGTACCCCTCTTCGGGATGTGGCGCAGTCCGGTAGCGTACTCGTCTGGGGGGCGAGTGGTCGCAGGTTCAAATCCTGTCATCCCGACCATGAAAAGCTAATTTTTCAAAAATGGGCTTTTTTCATGCATTAGAGCATACTTTTAATCACTGGGGAAATCTACTTGGTACTAGATTTAAAATTCAGTACTAAAGTAATGATTTTGACAATAGTAGGAAGTGAGGCTACCCCAATTAATTTTTCGAAAAATCCATAATAAAGGGAACTTTCTACTCATCTATCTAGTTTTATTTTTCTTCACGGAACCCGTGAATTTTATTGGTAAGTCACTTACAATTAGATACTGCATTTTTTATGCTCAAAGTGACTCATTTTGAAAAAATGACATACAGCCATACTGGTTTGTTATGTCTCAAAATTGAGTTACGACATGAAACTAAAGCAGTATATTCCTGAAAACTTCAGCCCCACCAATTTTGTCTTAAAACACAAAAAATCTAATCCTTGGATTAATAAGGATGAATTAATTGTAATTCTCAATAGCCTTAATGATGTACTAGGGTTTAAGGATTATAAGAAAGACCTTTTCAAAAATGGTTTTGCCCCCCTCTGTTCCCGCAGAATTCAACAACTAGGGATTAGGAATTTCCCCTTGTATAGAAATCTATTGATACAAGAAAATGTGATTGAATCTGATAATCATTGGATAGACTCTGAAAAATGTACTGGTTTCAGATTCAGTATCCATTACCAATGCAAAGTAAAACCTATTCATATCATTAGTAAGAAATTGATAAAAGCACAATTGAGACTTTCTGTTAAGAGGACAAGAGTAGGTAGATTAAAAACAGATAAGCCAACTTCAGTTGAATTCGATAAACATGGTTTTCTCAAAAAATGGTTTGATAAACTTGAATTAGATGTCAAAAGTGCATCAGAATTAATCGAATTGTCCTACCAAGAGGACATTTCAAACAGAGTAGAATCTCCTGAGAATAAATATAATGCTGCTTGTAATAGCATTCATAGGTTTGAAAACGGTTTTTTTCATTTTACAACTGATGAGCAGGGTAGATTTCATTCTAACCTAACCAATATGAAAAGTGAACTCAGAAATTTTCTGACTTACAATGGCCAAAAGTTAGTATCACTAGACTTGAAAAATTCTCAACCCTATTTGTCTTTGACTCTATTGAATCCAAACTTTTGGGATACAAATGGTTGTTCGAGGGGATTAATTAATATTCATTGCTTAGGGAAAAATTATATACAATCTATCAATATTAATTCTTCATATTCTCATTATACTACATCCCTTAACTTAGTAAATAATCTACAACCAGTTGTTAGTCAGGATATTACCATGTACAGAGATGATGTATTAAGTGGAAGACTATATCAAGTAGTAAAACAAGAGCTACAGGATGTAGTTGTCAAGTTCGGTTTAGAAAAGATAAAAAGTGGTAATTGGGATGTTAACCTCTTACAACAGGTATTGAATGATTATAAGGCTCTCAAAACATGCGTTCTTACAAGCTTTTACTCAAGGAATCAAACCATAAATTCTCCACAAGCCTTTGTAAAAAGAGCTATAAGAAAAAGATACCCTTCAGTCTACAACCTTTTTAGCCTTATTAAGTCAAAGGATCACACTACTCTACCACGACTCCTTCAGAATATAGAGAGTGAGCTTTTGATTAATAGAGTTGCTCGTAGAATTAACAGAGAAAACAGGAGAGTTCCTATTTTCACTATTCATGACAGCATAGTAACTGTGGTTGACAGAGAGAATTATATCCGACAAGTGTTGAAAGAGGAAATGCAGAAAGGAATAGGCTACGTAGGTACGGTTCAATCAGAATATTGGATATATCAAAAAAGTGGAATTGATCAGTTAAGAGTTAAATTTCAGAGTCAAACAGGGACAGGTTAGATTAGAATATCCAATATTTAGGACTCAAATCCATTAAAAAGGATGGCTGGGCTGATTTCAAGAGCGTCACAGATAATGAAAATGGTATTCAAAGTAGTATTTATTACCCCTGTTTCTATTCTAGCAATTTGAGTAAAAGAGAGTTCACTTTTGAAGGCCAAGTCTTCCTGAGTCATCCCTTTGGATTTTCTTATCTCAGCAAGGTGCTTCCCAAAAGCTTTCAGTCTTTTGTCATCAACATTGTCTCGGTGCCATTTCTTCTCTGCCACATGGCGAAACAATACAAATGAGAAGTCATGCGGCATGGCATATATGCTAGGATTGGTTTTAATTCATTATGTTTATGTACGTGATCATAACACAGATTTTAAGTCTAACTCACAAGTTTTTGTTATAAAAGCACATAAATAAAGTATTGCACATTTTTATTGTTCATGAAAGCATGCAGGTATTCAAAAAGACACCCCCCACCAATGCGAAAATTGGGGCATACCGGGGTCTATTCTCTCACCAAACATATTTTAAGATGAAAAATTATTACATAATTCTAACTCTTTTTATCCTACTTCAAGCTCAATTGATACATGGACAGTCAATTGTTGACACTAAGGAATTCATAGTTGAGAATTTCGAACAAAACACACTCAAGGATTTTGATAACTCAGCCATGTTCTTTTCAACTAATATTCTGAAAAAAGATGCTGAAACTTTTGCCAACCAAACATTATCTGATGATGCCTTTGAGAACATTCTGATCTGGGGTTATGATGTTGCAGGAATAGTTTCAATGTGGGAAGTTATCGACATAAGAGACATTAATAAGGTTTCCACTGTGAGTGCGGCTGGTGGACAATATGTAATTTCTATTTATGTGTCAAACAAATTCTCATCTCTTAGAGGTACTAAGAACCTTAATAATCCAAATCAACCAGTAAAGTTTAATGAAAATATAGACAGAATGAAGATTGTGATTGCAGATAACTCCGAGGTTGCAGATAAGATTAAAAAGGCAATTATTCACCTTGGTAAAACGAAAGGGATTCAAATCAAGGATGGTAATTTATTTTAGCATATAGTCATGACAAAAATTAAAGCAAGGCTCGACATTTTAACACTTTGTCTATTGTTGACTACGCTTCTCATCAACACTAGTTTAACAGCACAAACTAAGCCTCTCATCGGAACAATTTATGAGTCACAGACATTTGTTCATATTGATGTTGTCTACAAAAAGAAGAAGAACATTTATAAGCAAAAAAAGAGTGTTGCAAACCTATACAGTGAATTCTTGATTGAATCTGATGGTATGACTCATTCTACCGTTGCTGGAACAAAGAAAATCTACCTCAGTTTTGTAGAATACAATGAAAAGGATAAGTTATTTGTCTATAAATCAAATGATAATATTGTTGTAATCATTAATGATGCCGATGGTAACATAGCTATTCTGTGGGACTATGATAAAAGATACGAAGGATATAGGCAGCAGAATGTTTATATAATTAGTAAGAAAAGAATCTAATAGAATCAGTTGTTCCCCTTGGTCACAAGGATGCGACAGAGGTTGAGATACAGTAGCAGGTAAAGCGGAGTATCAAAGTGTCCTCAGTCAAGCTGCACTCCATAAAAAGTAAATTTCCCACCTTAAAGTGTTCCAGTTATAAAATGACACCATGAAAGAAGCTCATTTGTTTTGCACTCATTTAAATAAATGAAAGCAGATAAGGTGTCATCGTGTCATTTTATTCCTTCCACAATTTACCCACCCTTTAGCCAATTTGCTTTTTATTCCATTTGTTGCCTTGTGGTACTTTGCTACAGCTATTCCTATTTTTCTTTTAGTTAATTGTAGCCTTCGGCAGATGGGTTAAAAGAAAAATCCATAGCTAGAGTTTGAGCTCGCCTGCTGGCTTGAATCCTACCTTCAATCAAATTACTCACGTAATTTTCCTCTTGAAGGAGTATTCTTCGCACTCGCAGAGGCTTCGCAAAATCCTACCCTCCTTAATCAATAAAAAACCAGCCCTATTTCATTCTACTCCAAAAGGCTCAAGGCCAACGCTAGAATTAAGCACGCTTAATTGCAGACATTTTGGAGTCATGAAATCCTTAGTGAAGGGCATTTAGGGAACATGTTAGACTATCTTAATAGTTAAAATTTATTATTGAATAAATATTCTTAATTTTCTTCTAAAAAGAAGAGTCTTGGGAAAAGTTAGAAGCAGTGTAGAAAAAGGTGATGCCTTTGAGTTCGATTCTTATAATAGAATTATTAAAGCTGTTGAAAATGAAGAGTTTGGTTTCTCTAAGAAATATGCGAGAGTTTATCAAAAAGCTAAATACTATTCTAAGAAACTTGAAAAGGAGATTGTTTTTGACTTAGCTATTGAAATATGGCCTCCTAATGCTACTAATTACACCAATCTTTATTTGATTGAATGCAAGTCTTACTCCACTAAAAAAGTGCCAATAGGTGATATAAGAAAATTTGCGAGTGATGTTAATGATGTAGCAGAATTAAATGGAAAGGCAATATTCATTACTAATAGTAAATACACTGATTCATCACTGATCTATGCCAAAAATACTGGGATGATGATCATTCAGGTAAATTCTGATCAATCTGATTCCAAACTACTCTGGAAGAGAAATAAAATGGAGTATGAAGAAGACCAAGTCTTAAAATCCCTAGGCATAGATGTTGAGAATTCCATTAAAAGCTTATTTCAATCTAGTGTTATTTTAGGACTTAAAAAGCTCTCAACAAAGTCACTCGAGAAAAGTGCAATCAAATTGTTAGATGAAATAGATGAAGAAATTAAAATTGGAGTAAGGAAGCTTAAATTGGAGTCTTTAATCCACCATTTGGAAAATAAATATGGTGTTGAAGTAGATGTCAAGGCACAGTTAGAAGAGGGTGATCTTGGGAAATTTGATTCAAAGACAAATAAAATTATAGTAGACAATTCCATTTTCGAAACTAGTAGATTTGGGTTTGTCTTAGCCCATGAAGTTGGCCATTTAATACTTCATAGTGATCTTAAGTTAAACCAAGAGTCTTATAATGATTTCAGCGATTCTAGTCTTAATCTATACTTGGGAAAGCATGACTTGATTAATCCTAAGCATTGGATTGAATGGCAGGCTAACAAGTTTGCAAGCTACTTGTTAATGCCCACCATTGCTTTTTTTAACAGGTTATGTTCATTCCAAAAAAGTATAGGAATTGCAAAATATGGGCATATTTTTCTAGATGATCAACCAGTGAATACTCAGGACTTTGGGAAAATAATTGATTATTTAGCAGAGTTTTTTAATACATCAAAAACTAGTATTCTATACAAATTGGAGGAGCTTGACTTAATAACCTACGCTAGAAAAAAGGACAAATTCAAAGATGAAGCTAGGGAAATCTATAGGGCTTTATTCGATGATTTTTGAAATAGAAGAGTCAAGCATTTATCTAGACATTAACCATTTAAAAAACTTCCCATTAACTTCAAAAGATCAGTGTCGTCCAGTTTAACATATTTTTTCATAGTCTCATACTTGGTGTGACCAGTCATTTCCATAATCAATGGAATTCCAATTCCCTTTTTAATGCACATTGTGATGAATGTATCACGTGCATTGTGAGAGGATATTAGCTTATATTTTGGAATGACTTTCACTGATGGAGAGCCTAGTCCAGAATAGATTTTGGTCTCTATCAAATCATCAAATCCTAGCAGTTGAAATAGCTCCTTCAATCTTCTATTGTAAACCTGATTGCTAAGCTTGAGTGCTCTTGTATTCCAATTATACTTTTCCAGAATACTTTGGCTTATTAAGTTCAATGGAATTCTACAATGGTTATCTGATTTGGTGTTTTCAGTTTTGGAAGGGCTAACTATGATTAAGCCTTCTCTAATATTAGCTCTCGAAATAGTAAATAGGTCTGAATACCTCAATCCAGTTACACACCCAAATAGAAATGCGTCTTTCACTTTCATCAAAGAAGGCTTGTTCACTAGTAAATGATCACAATCTTGCAAAACTGAAAATTCAGTATCGTTAAGAGGTAGAGGTGGAGATGAATGGGTGTTTACTTTTCCAAACTCTGACTTTAAGTAGTCATCAGTAAATTGAATCTCTGGATATTCTGTCCTTCTATTAAAGTAGTGATTGACAAAAGTCTTCAGTGTTAAAAAATGCTTTTTTATAGTATTAGGGTCATACTTTCTACTGGACATCCACATTTTTAGGTCATCAGAAAATCTAAGTGTCAAATCTTGAAATCTAATCCGATTTAAGCCTTGTGAAAGTCTGAATTCTTCAAATTGAATCATCCTATTCTTAATAGTAATAAACTCTTTGTAAGAGGTTCTTTTTCTTCCTAGAGCTATTCTAAGTTCAATGAACTGTTCAAGGTAATTAATGAGCTCGGACTGATTATTTTTTTCAACTTCTGGTTTGACACCAACTATCTCATTTAGCTTTTCATCAAGCCTTTCATTTTTTATTAGAAAATCAGGATCAGATTTAAGAACAAGGGATTTTTTCTTTGACCAACTCTTAGGCTTTACTTTAATATCTGATGAAATTCTTTTTCTACTTCTATTTGGTTTTGAAGAATCTGAAACTTCAAAGTAGATTGTACAATAGCCTTCTTTATTAGCTTGGTTAGAAAGAATTACTCTTTTAACATTTTTCATTTTTAGTACAGAAATCTAGTTTTTACATGATTTCTAGTACCAAGTATCTTTCTTTACTCGCGATTAAAAGCAGGTTCAAATCCTGTCATCCCGACAAAAAACAATAGCCAGCCATCGCTGGCTATTGTTTTTTGTAGTTCAGTTTCGAAAGTCCTCTGATCTATTCAAACAAAATGCCTTTTCAAAGGTCAATTATAGGTAGACCATTTTTTAACCATGAGCTTTTCTAAAGGACAAAAATCACTTTTTGTAGCGTTCGCCTTAATTGTTGGAGTATACTTTCTAATCGAGGGGTTAGTCTCCGCCAAATCTTTCTTGGCGCCTCTAACTATGGCTATGTTATTGACCATGATGTTTTCGCCACTAGCCAACAAGCTAGAAAAGTTGGGGCTGAATAGAGGTTTGTCATCACTTACTTCTATATCTATTGCTGCTTTATTCTTTGTGGGCATGTTCTTTCTACTTAGCCTTCAAGTGAGTAGTATAGCTTCCGACTGGCCAGAGATAGAAGAACAAATGAAACCTAAAGTGGGCAATGCTCAAGATTGGTTGGCAGAAAAAACTGGCATGTCTACTTTCAACGAAACCAATCTGTTCGATATCTTTTCTGATGAAGGGGCAGAGTCTTCCAAGAAAGAGGATAAGAAGGAAGAAATGCTCAAAAACTCTTCGGTTATAAAATCTGCAGGGCAAGCATTACTCAGTTTTTTTGACTTTCTCTCTTTAGCATTTCTTACACTCATATATCTGTTCTTTTTACTCTTTTATCGAAGAATGCTTAAGAAGTCCTTGCTCAAGTTTGTAGCTGAAGGTGAACAAGAGAAAGCTCAGAATATGATTGAAGAGTCGGTAAAGCTTTCTCAGGGGTACTTAGTTGGTAAGTTTTTGCTGATTCTTTTTCTCGCTATTCTGTATTCTGCCGGCCTAGCCATTTCTGGCGTAAAGCATGCCATCCTCATTAGTGTAATAGCTGCTGTGCTCACGTTTCTTCCTTATATAGGGAATATTATCGGTTTTGCTCTAGCCTTAGCTTTGGCTGCTTTTTCTGGTGGAGATTTAGGAACCTTCATAGGAGTGTTTATTACGTTTGGCGTAGCTCAAGTTGTAGAAAACTATATACTGCAGCCGTACGTGGTGGGCGATAAGGTGAGTCTTAACCCTGTGGCTATTATCATTGTAGTTGTATTAGGAGGAAGTATTTGGGGGATAATGGGGATGGTTACCTTTATTCCTCTTTTCGGTATTGTAAAAATTGCCTGTGATCATATCCCAATCCTGAAGCCAGTAGGTTTTCTACTTGGAAATGATGGAATGAAGAATTAGATAGCCTATTCTTGACTTTTCAGGTTCTTAATTACCAAGAAAATCACTCCTAAAGTAATATAGAAGCCACCGAACCAAGCGAAAGTTTCATCGAAAGCATGGCAACAGTTGGTAAAGTATTCAAAAGCAACAGTGCCCATGTAAAGCAGTGCAGTTAACAGAAAAAGGGGAATGGCCAGTTTGTGAGCTGGCTGTGCTACTAGTTGTTGTCTCTCGTCCACATTAAAAAAGTATAAAGCAGCTAACGCGAAGCCTAGTAGCTAAGGCTAATGTTTCTGACAAACGGTAGATTTTCAATTCATTTGTCAGGTCTAGTACATTCTAGTGTAATTCTGAGATCATGTATTTGCAATAAAAAAAAGAGGTTGCTTCAAATGCTACTTTTCGTCATACCCTCCTGACTTATCTGGACGGGGTCGGAAATTACAGTTAGCTCTTGAAACAGCCTCTTCTATGTTACGGTTGATGTTTCCGCTCTTAGTTCTTTTTGAACTGATCGAATCTAGAGTTTCTTGACTCTCCTTGCGGGAAAGAGTTGTTCTCAGTGTTCACATCGCCCAATTGCTTAAATGGATCGAACACTACATTGTCTACCTCTTTATCTTTTACAAAAAGCTTAGTTACTTCTGCCTCATTTCTTCTCCAGATTTCGGCAGGTATCTTTTCAATTTCCTTCGAGCCATCTTTATAGGTCCACTCCAAAGTTATTGGAGTGATTAGCCCACCATTATTTTTGAAGGTGATTTGATAAACGTTTTTGCCTGCAAACCTCTGCTTTATGGCTTCGTTATCAATTTCACCTCGGTACTCGCCTCTTACCTGATCATCATTAAGGCTCAACTCCTGCGGCTGTCCGTAAAAAGGGTTGTCTTCGTTGGTCTGGCTATTACCACCAAGGTTTCCAGCTTGCGCTTTTACTTCGCCCTCTAAAGATTTGTTTTCGCCCTTAATCTTGAACCATTTCACATCGGCTACCTCAACATCTACATTGTCTGTAGAAAAGAACCAACCTTTCCAAAACCAATCTAGATCTACAGCAGAAGCATCTTCCATCGTTCTAAAGAAATCTGCTGGTTTAGGATGTTTAAACGCCCATCTTCTAGAGTACTCTTTAAAGGCAGCATCAAAAAGCTCAGGCCCCATTACTTCTTCGCGAAGCACCACTAAAGCGGCAGATGGTTTTGAGTATGCTTCAGGCCCTAGTTGTAGAGATTGCTCAGGATTAGTCATGATAGGTCGCATGTAATCTTTGCTTCCTTTCATGTATGGGATGATGGCTTCTGGTGTATTAGAGTTGTACGGAAGGTCTGGGTAAAAGCGCTTCATGGTCATGTATTCCATAAATGAGTCTAATCCTTCATCCATCCATGCCCATTGGCGCTCATCAGAATTGATGATCATAGGGAAGTAGTTGTGTCCAACCTCGTGCACAATTACAGATACCATTCTGGTTTTTACAAAATCGTTGTAAGTACCATCAGGTCTAGGGCGGCCAAAGTTGAAACAGATCATTGGGTATTCCATACCAATACTTGCAGCATGAACCGAAATGGCTACAGGATAAGGGTAGTCAATCGTCATTTCAGAATAGTTGATTAGCGTATTGATTACTGCTTTTGTAGATTCTCTTTCCCAAAGGGGATTGCCTTCTTTAGGATAATAAGACATGGCTAGAGGAGTTTTTTCTCCAACTTTCACTGCTTGAGCATCCCAGATAAACTTTCTAGAAGAGGCAAAAGCAAAGTCTCTTACGTTTTCAGCATGATAGACCCAAGTAGACTTCTTACTAGATCTAGATTTTTCCTTTTTCTTAGCTTCGTCTTCCGTAACAATAAAAACCTGTTTGTCGAAAGATTCCTTAGCACGCTCATATCGCTGTAGCTCTTTAGATGTAAGCACATCTTTAGGGTTTTGAAGCTCTCCTGTAGATGCCACAATGTGGTCTGAAGGAACGGTAATCTCTACCTCAAAGTCACCAAAAGTCAAAGCAAACTCTCCAGAGCCAATGAATTGTTTGTTTTGCCATCCGTTGAAATCGTCATACACCGCCATTCTAGGGTAGAACTGAGCGATGGTATAAAGGTAATTGTCGTCTTCTTTGAAGTATTCGTAACCAGAGCGACCTCCAATTAAGCCTCTGTCATTGATGTTATACCACCAATCGATATTAAAACTAAAAGAGTCACCTGATTCTAATGGCTCAGGCAGGTTAATCTTCATCATGGTAAAGTTCACAACATAGTCTAAGTCGTTCCCTTTGGTGTCTTTAACCGCAATTAGTTTAAAGCCACCATCAAAACCAGTATCTCCCAAAGCACTTTGTGCTTGAGTAGTTCTTAAACTGGTTACATTGTCAGGAATGCCTCTTGTGCCACTGGTAAGGCTCGAAAGGTTGTCTTTTTGCCTAACGTTCTGGTCTAACTGAACCCAAAGATACCTCAATGCCGAGGGGGAATTGTTGTAATAAGTTACCACTTCAGAACCGGTAATTTTTTGGTTCTCATCGTCCAACTCAAGCTTAATCTTGTAGTCGGCTTTCTGCTGCCAATAACTTGGTCCCGGTTCTCCAGAACCTGTCCTATATTGGTTCGGAGTTGGGAGCATGTTACCCATCTGCTCAAACTTTCCCTGCCAACCAGTCTGACTGGTAGCGGTAAATGCTAAGAGCATTAAAAAAATTGATAAAGTACTTTTCATTTCTAGTCGTTTGAAAGTGTTTTTTCAATAACAATAATAGTTAATTAACTCTCCATTCACATGCTATACTGGAATTGTTAGAAATTTGCAGGAATGAAAAAAATACTCACCATAACAGCTGTATTGTGCGCTTTAGCCGGAGCGGCAAAGGCACAAGATTCATCATCAAATCAAGTACTTAGTACCATAGCTATAGGCTCATGTAATAGACAAGAAGCCCCTCAAATTATTTGGCCAAACATTGCCAATAAGAACCCAGAGTTATGGGTTTGGCTAGGCGATAATATTTACGGAGACTCAGAAGACTTAAACGTTCTAAAAACGAAGTACGAGCTGCAGAAGAATAACCCAGCTTATAAGAAATTCACCTCAGAAATACCTGTAATTGGTATTTGGGATGACCATGATTATGGTGTAAATGATGGAGGAAAAGAATACCCTAAAAAGAAGGAGAGCAAGGAGTTAATGTTCAACTTTTTAGATGTGCCTGCCAACCATCCTGCCAGAAAAAGAGAAGGTGCTTTTCAGTCTTATGAATACGGGGTAGATGGGAAGAGAGTGAAAATTATACTTCTAGACATTAGATACTTTAGAGAAGAACTCCATAGAGAGAATGGCCGCTATGAGCTAAACTGGGATGGTAAAATCTTAGGCGAAAAGCAGTGGGCTTGGTTAGAAAAAGAACTAACAGACAGTAATGCCGATATGCACATTATTGGTAGTGGAATTCAGTTTATAGTACAAGAACATCCTTATGAAAAGTGGGGCAACTTCCCTAAGGAGCGTCAACGCATGTTAGACCTTGTTGTAAAAACTCAGCCAAAAAACGTTCTTTTCTTAAGTGGAGACAGACATATTTCTGAAGTAGCTAGTATGTATGTACCTGGCTACGGAAAAGTTTTCGATTTTACTTCTAGCGGAATGACTCACAGCTTTGAATCTAGTACCGAATTAAACGCCTTCAGAATTAGCGATCTTATTACTCAAAAGAGCTTTGGCCTAATGCAAATAGATTGGCAAGGAGAAAATACTAGTGTAAATTGTCAGATGTTCAGCCCAGAAGGTTCACTCATAGATGAGGTAACCATTAAGTGGGATAAAAGATAAACTATGAAAAATATATTGCTCTTCTGTGGTTTCATGATGGTTTCCCTCTCATTGAAATCTCAAGAATTAGATGTTCAAGGCCATAGAGGCGCAAGAGGTTTAGTGCCGGAAAATACCATTCCGGCATTTATTCGTGCCTTAGAAGAAGGCGTTACTACACTAGAATTAGATGTGGTAATTACTAAAGACAAGCAAGTGGTCATTTCTCACGAGCCCTATATGTCTATTAGTATTTGCTCTAAGCCAAACGGTCAGCCAGTGACCAACAGTGAAATGGAGCAATTCAATATCTATCAGATGACTTATACTGAAGTGTCTCGGTTCGATTGTGGGATTAGAGGAAATTCGCGCTTTCCAGAGCAACAGAAAATGGCCGTGAGTAAGCCACTTTTGGTAGATATGATAAAGCAGGTTGAGAATTATCTAGCTGAAAAGGGACTTCCGAAGGTAGCCTATAATATAGAGCTGAAAAGTACGCCCAAAGGTGACGGAATAAGCCACCCGCAGGTAGAAGAGTTTGCAGATATTGTGCAAACTGTTTTAGATCAGGTGCTTACTAATGATAGATACACAATTCAATGCTTTGACTTTAGAGTGTTGAAGTATTATCACCAAAAATATCCAGATGTAGATTTGGTAGCACTAGTTGAGAACATGAAAGGAGTGAAGGGGAACCTGAAAGAATTGGGCTTTGTTCCTGAAGTTTACAGCCCATATCACGCGCTGCTATCTCGAAAAGACATTGAACTCTGCCACCAAGAAGGGATGAAAGTCATTCCATGGACAGTGAATGATAGAGATAGAATGGAAAAACTAGTGAATTGGGGGGTAGACGGAATTATCACAGATTATCCTGATAGAGCCAAAGGACTGAGGTAATAATACTTTACCTTGTAAAACATCCCTAGACTGATTTTTTAGTAAGGGATTACTCATTATTTTTGGTGCCCTGAAATATGAAGCTGGTAGAAGTCAACAATAAGTCCGCAGAGAAACAATTCCTATTACTGCCAGTAAGGCTTTATAAAGAAGATAAAAATTGGGTCAGGCCTTTAGACAAGGATATCAAATCAGTTTTCGACCCTCAAAAAAACAAGAATTTTAGACAAGGAGAGGCCATTCGTTGGATTCTCCAAGACGATGCGGGGCTAGTAATTGGTAGAGTAGCGGCATTCTACATTAAGAAAGTATCTGAAGCACAAGAACAGCCAACAGGAGGTGTTGGCTTCTTTGAATGTATTGATGATAAAAAGGCCGCTTTTGTGCTTTTCGATGCAGCTAAAGCTTGGTTGCAAGAAAGAGGAATGGAGGCTATGGACGGGCCTATAAACTTTGGAGATAGAAATAACTGGTGGGGTCTGTTAGTAGATGGTTTCCACAAACCTAATTATCAAATGCCTTACAATTTTCCTTATTACAAGGAGTTATTTGAGGCTTACGGCTTTAAGGAATACTTTCAGCAGTATACTTACCGAAGGCCAATGGGAAGTTCGGTAGACTTTACCCCAAGGTTCTATGAAAGAGCGCAAACCGTGCTCGATAATCCAGATTATGAATTCAGGCATCTTTCTAAAAAAGAATATGCTCATGGGCATAAATACTTTTTAGAAGTTTATAATAAGGCCTGGGGTGGTCATAGTGGGGTAAAACCTATGACGGAACAGCAGGCAAAGGCAACTTTCAAAACCCTAAAGCCTATTGCCGATGTCAAATTGTTGTGGTTCGCTTTTTACAAAGGTGAGCCAGTGGCTTTCTTTATTTCAATTCCTGAGTTGAATGAGTTGTATAAGCACCTTAATGGACAATGGAATCTATGGAGCAAGCTTAAATTCTTGTATTTGCTCAAAACTGGCAAGTGTAAAACAGGCTTAGGAATTGTATTTGGAGTAGTACCAGAGCATCAGAAAAAAGGAGTAGAAGGCGGATTGGTCATTTCTTTTGTGAAGAAAATGGCATGGAAAGATGGCTTCCGCTATAACGATATTGAAATGAACTGGATCGGTGATTTCAACCCAAAAATGATAAGAGTGGTTGAACAAATCGGTGGCCAGAAATACAAAACACACATTACCTACAGAAAACTATTCGATGAAACCAAGGAGTTTAAAAGAGCTCCTATTATCCAATAATTATGAGTAAAAAGTACGACATCTATGGCCTAGGCAATGCCTTGGTAGACCTTGAGTTCCAAGTAAACGATCAGTTTTTATACGATCATAAAGTGAAAAAAGGATTGATGACCTTGGTAGATGAAGACACTCAATTCAGGTTGATTAACGCCATTAACCAAAATGATTTGGTAAGAAAGTCTGGTGGTTCGGCAGCTAACTCAATTATTGCCGTTAGCCAATTTGGTGGTTCGTCTTTCTACTCATGCAAAGTTTCTAACGATGAGTATGGCGATTTCTATCTTAAGGATATGAATGAGGCTGGTGTAGATACTAACCTCGATGGTAAAGATAGAGATGGCGGAGTAACTGGTAAGTGCCTCGTAATGATTACGCCAGATGCTGATAGAACCATGAATACCTTCTTGGGAGCCACTACCAATATTTCAGTAAAAGAGGTAGATGAAAGGGCTATCAAAGACTCCAAGTACATCTATCTTGAAGGTTACCTTACACCTTCTACCAACGGAGTGGAGGCTATGAAGCTCGCCAAGAAAATTGCTGAAGAAAATGGAGTGAAGACATCTATTACACTCTCTGACCCTTCTATTGTGCAGGCCTTCAAACCTCAGTTTGAAGACGTAATTGGTGCTTCCGTAGACTTGCTTTTCTGTAATGAAGATGAAGCCATGACTTTTACGGGTACAGACAATTTGGAAGATGCCAGACAGGCATTGAAAAAAGAGGCTAAGCAATTTGCAATAACCCAAGGAAAAAATGGAGCCATTATTTTTGACGGAGATACCTTTATAGATATCGAGCCTTACTCAGTAAAAGCAGTTGATACCAACGGAGCTGGAGATATGTTTGCCGGTGCTTTCCTTTACGGAATCACTAATGGAATGTCTATGGCTGCTGCTGGCAAACTGGCGAGTTTAGCTAGTTCTAAGGTGGTTTCTCAGTTTGGACCAAGGCTAAAAACACATGAAGTTCAAAGACTGCTTCACGACCTAAAATAGCATCTAAGCTATAATCCGTTTACCTGTGGTTTAGCCCACTAAACATTTCCTGTTTTTTAAGCTTTTTATTGCATGCTTAATTACATTGCATAAAAACTTAAATAGGAATATGACTAGGAAAATTAGCTTTCTTCTCATGTTTTGTTTCATGCTTACTTCAGCATGGGCGCAAAACATAGAATTTGAAGAGTATGACTTAGACAATGGCCTGCATGTTATCCTACACCAGGATAATAGCACGCCAATTGCAACGGTCGCAGTGCTGTATCATGTAGGTTCTAAAAACGAACCTCCAGGCAGAACTGGTTTTGCCCACTTCTTTGAGCACCTTATGTTTGAGGGCTCTCCTAACATTAAAAGAGGTGAGTATTTCAAAATTATTCAGGCTGCTGGTGGAAGCTTGAATGCAAACACGTCTAACGATAGAACTTACTACTATCAAACTCTGCCTTCGAACCAGCTAGAGTTAGGCCTTTATATGGAGTCTGAAAGAATGCTTCATGCAGTGATCGATTCTGTTGGAATCGCTACTCAGAAAGAGGTAGTTAAAGAAGAAAAAAGGTTGAGAGTAGATAACCAACCTTATGGTTCAATTCTAGAGAAAATGTTGGCGAACGCATACAAGGGTACTAACTACGAGTGGGCGCCAATAGGTAGTTTTGAAGATATAGATGCTGCAACAGATCAAGATTTTGTAGACTTCTATGAGACTTTCTATGTTCCAAATAACGCCACTCTTTCAATTGCTGGAGATATTGACATTAAAGAAACCAAGAAGTTGGTAGAGGCTTATTTTGGCGAAATTAAAAGAGGAACAAAAGATATCCCTCGTCCAGAAATTGAAGCGCCTAAGTTAGATGGTACGGTAGAGGCTACTGTTTTCGACAACATTCAGGTACCGGCCGTAATTCAGGGCTACAGAATGCCGCCTCAGGGAACTGAAGATTATTATGCACTGCAGTTCTTAACCCAATTATTGTCTGGTGGCCAGAGCTCGAGATTCCAAAAAAGTTTGGTAGACGAAAAAAGAATGGCTTTAGCTGTTCAGGCTATTCCTTTGGCGCTAGAAGATGGAGGGCTATTCATCAACTTTGCGCTACCTAATCAGGGGTATTCTACCGAAGATTTAGCTGCCGAAGTAGATAAAATGGTAGAGCAGGTAAAAACTGAAATGGTGCCAGAAAGAGAGTTTCAAAAACTGAAGAATCAGATAGAAAGCAATTTTATTTCTGGTTATGGATCAGTACAAGGAATTGCAGAAAGCCTGGCTAATTACCATGTGTACTTTGGTAATGCTGGCTTAATTAATACAGAAATAGAAAGATATAGAAAGGTAACTCGCGAAGATTTAATGAGAGTAGCCAAGAAATATTTGGTACCTGAAAACAAGGTGGAGCTAACCTACAGGCCTAAGTCTGAACAAGAACAACCAGGTGAAACTAAACTAAAGAAGGAAGGAGGAAATAGATAATGAAAAAGTTATTCATCATCGCACTAAGCTGCCTTTCTTTTGCAGCTACTGCACAAATAGATAGAACTAAGTTGCCAGAACCAGCTCCTGCAAGAGAGATTGAAATTGGTGACTACGAAAAATTTAAGCTGAAAAATGGGCTTACAGTAATTCTTGTAGAAGACCATAAGTTGCCAACATTGGGCTTTACTTTGAGCTTTAACACAGGGCCTATCACTGAAGGCGACATTGCCGGATATACGGGGATTTTCGGTCAGGTAATGGGAGCAGGTACTGTATCGAAACCTAAAGATGTTTTCAATGAAGAAGTAGACTTTATGGGGGCTTCTCTTAATGTGGGGTCTTCTTCAATCAGTGCGTTTTCTCTTTCGAAGTATAAAGAAGACATTCTGAAACTAATGACGGATGTGCTGTATAACCCTGCTTTTCCAGAAGATGAGTTCGACAGAGCAATTGAGCAGTCTTTAACAGGTATTAAGCAGTCTTTAGATAATCCAGATGCAATTGCAGCTAACGTAAGGGGTATTGTCAATTACGGAAAAGATCATCCTTATGGAGAAATTGTTACTGAAGAGAGTCTTAAGAATATTACACTTGAAGATCTTAAGCAGCATTATGCTAAGTATTTCAAGCCAAATATTGCCTACTTAGTTATTGTAGGAGACATTACTAAGAAAGAGGCTCAGAGCTTAACCAAAGATTACTTTGGTTCATGGAAGTCTGGCGAGGTTCAAAAAGAAGAGTTTGAAGCTCCTGAAATGGTTACTAAGACTAACATCTCTTTTGTAGACAGACCTTCTTCTGTGCAGTCTGTAATTAGCATTAGTTACCCAATAGATAATAAGCCAGGCACACCAGATGTAGTTAAGCTGTCTTTACTGAATACTATTCTTGGAGGAGGAGGCCTTTCTACTCGTCTCAACATGAACTTGAGAGAAGATAAAGGTTACACTTACGGTGCTAACTCAAGTATTGGTTCTAGCCGCTACAGTGCTATTTTCAATGCTGGTGCAAGTGTAAGAAATGAAGTGACCGATAGCGCGCTTACTCAGTTTATGTACGAACTCAACAAAATCACTTCAGAATTAGTAACAGAAGAAGAGTTTGTCCTTGCTAAGAATTCGGCTAAAGGTTCTTTTGCTAGGTCTTTAGAAGGAAGAGGTACTGTGGCCAGCTTTGCTCTGAATACTGAGTTGAATAATCTGCCAGATGATTACTATGCTACTTATCTTCAAAGAGTGGATGCCGTAACCAGAGAAGATTTACTTGAGGTGGCCAAGAAATATATCAGACCTGATAAGGCTAATATTGTAGTAGTAGGTAAGGCCGAAGAGGTAGCTTCTAAGCTAGAGCCTTTCGGGGAAATCACTTACTACGATGCATTTGGAAATGTGGTGGATGACCCAACTAAAGTGGTGATCTCCGGAGACGTTTCTGTGGAGAGTATCATAGCTGACTATATTGAGGCCATAGGAGGTAAAGCTGCCTTAGATGGGGTTGAGACTTTAGAGTATTCTGCTAATGCCACTTTAAATATGGGAGGGCAATCTTTAGAGATATCTAGAACGGTTTATCAAAAATCTCCAGATAAGTTTGTAGACGCAACCACTATCCCTATGATGGGAGAGCAGAAGCAAGTATATAATGCTGGTTCTGCAAAGGTTATAGCAGGTGGACAAACCATTCCGGTACAAGGCCCGCAGGTAGATGCATTGAAGTACTTTGCTGTAATGTTTGGTGAAAGATTCTACTTGAAAGAAGGATTCTCAGCCGAGTATAAGGGCTTGAAAAAGATAGACGGAAAAGATGCGCATAGAGTAGATGTAACCATTGGTTCGTTTACAGCTATGGAGTACTATGATGTTGAAACTGGCCTAAAGGTTCAGTCAGATTTAGGTCAGAATGGTACCTATTCTTATTCTGATTATACTGAGTACAATGGTATCAAATTGCCTAAGAAGCTCTCCGTTAAAACTGCTGCACTACCAGTTCCTATGGAATTTGTAATCAACGAGGTTAAAATTAATGAGGGTATAGACGATTCTATATTTAATTAATTGAATAACGTATTAAAAAAGAAGGCTGCTTTTCGTGAGAAGAGCAGCCTTCTTTTTTTACTCAAGCTCTAGCCATCTTTTTAGAAGCTCATTTGGTCCGTGACCCATCTGAACCTGATAAACCTGAAAGTATTCACTCTCACCCGACTCAAGTCGAATAGATTTCTTTCTGCCCATTCTCATAATCTTCAGCTCTATACTTTCAGAACCGGGAAACTCATTCTTCAAGTCTTCGCCATTCACCTTAAGTATTTGATCTCCCAAACTTAATACTGCTTCAGCAGGTGAGTCTGGGGCAATAATGGCGATCTTTCCGTCAATGAGCCTAAAGCCATAATGCCTTTCTTCAGGCTTTTGGGTCGAAGTCAACTTAAAGTCTAAACCGAATTCCTCAAATAGCTCTTTGAGATAGTTCTCGTAAGGAGTGGTGCCAGAAATTATTTCCTCAAAGTATGAACCTAAAGAACCTTCATAAACCTCTTCAGCTACCTGCTGATAATCCTGATAAGTGTAGCCCGAGAGATTTTCACCTCTTAATATCCATAAGGTCTTTACCACATCATCGAGCGATTTTTCATTGTTAAACTTGTTGCGAATGCTTAGGTCTAGAATCATGGCAGCCAGAGCGCCCTCATTATATATAGAAACTTTCCTGGCAGGAATACCTGCCTCGTAGCCATCTAGCCATAAATCGAAAGAAGATTCAGCAACAGAATAGTTCTTTCTGCCTTCGTTTTCATAGTGGCGTTTTAGCAATTTGTTCACTTCGCCTAAATATTCTTCAAGACTAAAAACGCCCGACCTGATAAGGAAAAGGTCGCCATAATAGGTGGTCAGCCCCTCAGTAATAAAGCCAGTCTCATGATAGTTTTCCCCCTGAAAATTGTAAGGAGTCATTTCCTTTGGCCTCATTCGAATTACATTCCAAGTATGGAATAACTCATGTGAGCTTACACCGAGTAATTCTTTGTAAAGCTCTCGTTTACTCAAATCTTCCGATGGGCCTAAACAGATAACCGTTGAGTTCCAGTGTTCTACTCCATGGTAGGCTTTGTAAGGTAGGCTCTGAATTAGAAAATGGTAATGCTTGCAAGGAAAGCCTCCCATTACTTCGATCTGCTTTTTGGTAAAAGGGGCAAAATCGTCAATTACCTGTTGGTCAGACTGTGGTACATCGCCCTGAATGTGAATATAGAATTCATACCCTTCTATCGAGTAGTTAACCGTTCTTAGCTTATTGCTCGCGAAAATAGGGCTGTCTACCAATTGGTAGTAAGACTTAGCCAAGAGTTGATGCTTGCCGTTTGGTTTTAGTCCAGAGGCTAGAGTGTAGTCCGAAGGTAAGTCAAGTTCGAGCTCAATTTCCTCATTCATTAGTGAGGGTTCGTACATGCAGCAGTTAACAGGGTTAATATAAAGTTGCTCATCGTCTAACCAGGTGTTTCCTCCATCCATAAGTCCAGCAAAATATTCATACTGAACATTAAGAGAATAGCTCTCTTGTAAATCTACAGTCCAAGTGCCTTTTGCTGTTTTCTTAAAAGGAAGCTGTTTACCTTTGTTGTCAGTTACTTTAAAACCTCTGATGCGTTTCGGGAAGTTTTGAATCTCATAACGACCTGGCCTCCATAAAGGCAGATGTAGCGTAACTGACCCATTAAGGTTATTGAAAACCGTTTCTACATGCAAGAAATGGCTCAAAGGGTTCTGGTAACTGAATTTATATTTTGGCATAGCGAATCTTTTCTTCAACAATTTTAAGCAGAGGTTGGCAAATAAAAAAAGACTATCTATCTTTGCAGTCCTTTTGCAATTAGACGCAGTAGAAAATGAAAAGAACATTCCAACCTTCGCAGAGAAAAAGAAGAAACAAGCACGGATTCAGAGCTAAGATGGAGACTCCAGGAGGAAGAAGAGTTTTGGCTAGTAGAAGAGCTAAAGGCCGTCACAAGTTGACTGTGTCTGACGAAAGAAGACACAAAGCCTAATTCTTGATCGGAGGTTTGTTAACTTGACCTCGTGACAGAAAGCGCTATAACTGATTTGAAATTCACTTTCCCTAAAGAGGAGAGACTACATAGCAAGAAATTAATTGAGGAGCTTTTTAACGAAGGCTCCTATTTTTATTTGTATCCGTTTAGAGTGACTTTCCTTGTCAAGGAAGATGCCTCTAAGCCGCCTCAGGTGCTATTCTCTGTTTCTAAAAAGAAATTCAAGTCTGCAGTAACGCGCAATAGAATAAAGCGACTAATGAAAGAGGCTTACCGACTGAATAAGTCTCAAGTTCAATCTGATCATCTTGTGTTGGCATTTGTTTACACTTCTAATGATATGCCCGACTTTAAATTTATTCAAAAGCGCTTTTTGAAATCTCTAGATAGGTTGAACAAAGAATTAGCTTAAGGTTTTCATATTGAAAGCCTTTTTTTCATTCTGAGAGCCGGTTTCTAAATAAATGCACCTTTAATCAATTTAATAGCAGTTCTTTCCTGTGGAATAGTCTTTGCAACTTCTCTGAGTAAAATATTTCTAAACTTAAATCTCAGAAAGACTATGAATAATACAGCAAAAATCATCACAGGTGTAGTAGCAGGAGTTGCAGCAGGAGCTGTCACAGGTATTTTGCTAGCGCCTGACAGCGGAAAAAATACTAGAAAGAAAATTGCAGAAGGAGCCAATGACATGGTAGATAACCTTAAGGAAGAAGCTGAAGTAAAAGCAAAGTCTGCCAAAGAGACTTATAACGACTCACTTGAAAAGGCTGCAAATTCTACTAAAAATGGAGTAGATAAAGCAAAAGAAAAACTGGCCATATCTTAAACTAAAACTAATTGTAGTTTAAAAACCTTCGGAGAGACCTTCGGAGGTTTTTTTGTTTTTAAACCCATCTACATCAAAATGATTTTATTCAAAAACATGATCTGTTATCTTCCGTTCTAATCCTGAAACAAATCTTTGATTATGAAAAAGATCATCGTTTGTCTAGTGCTTGGAGTGATGGTGCTAAGTGCGGCATCTCTTCGTCAAAACGACAAATACTTCGAAATCCTTAAGAACCTGGACATTTTCGCCACCATGTATAAGGAGGTAAATGCCAACTATGTAGATGATCTTAACCCGAACACGCTAATGCGCACAGGTATAGATGCAATGCTGACTTCATTGGATCCTTATACCGTTTATTATTCTGAAGATCAGATTGAGGATGTTCGAACGGAGAATACTGGTCAGTTTGGAGGGATTGGGGCCATTATTGGAGAGAGAAATGGAGGTGAGGTTACTGTCATTTTGCCGAATAAAGGCTATCCCGCGGAAAAGGCAGGGATGAAAAGAGGCGATGTAATTCTCTCAATAGATGGTGTAGATGTAAGCAATGATTATGATAAGGCGGGTACTTACCTTCGAGGTCAGGCATCTTCATCAGTAAATATTAAGGTGGAGCGACCAGGGCAAGGACAAATAGATTTCAAAGTTGATTTCGAGAAAATTGAACTGCCTAATGTTCCTTATAGCGGAATGGTGAACGAGGAGGTTGGATATATAAAACTTACAGGGTTTAGAGATGCCGCAGGGAAAGAAGTGAAGGCTGCTTTACGAGAACTGAAAAAGGAAGGGGCTAAAAAGGTGATTTTAGATTTAAGAGATAATGGCGGAGGATTGTTGAATGAAGCGGTTAATATCTCGAACATTTTTATTGACAAAGGTGAGTTGGTGGTTACTACAAAAGGTAAGCTAGAAGAAATGAATGCTACCTATAAAACTTTAAATGCGGCAACTGACACAGAAATCCCATTGGCAGTATTAATTAATAGTTCTAGTGCGTCTGCTTCTGAAATTGTTGCTGGAGTGATGCAAGATTACGACCGTGGCGTACTAATTGGCAGAAAATCTTTTGGGAAAGGGCTTGTGCAAAGAACATTGCCGCTCTCCTATAATTCGCAGATGAAAGTGACTATTGCTAAATACTATACTCCGAGTGGTCGCTGTATTCAGGCAATAGACTATAGCACTAGAAATGATGATGGCTCGGTTGGAAAAATTGCAGACTCCCTTAAAACAGGTTTCAAAACGAATAATGGTAGGTTGGTTTATGATGGAGGAGGGGTAGACCCAGATTTTTCTGTAGAAAGGCGGAGGTTCTCTCCCGTAGCTATCGGGTTGCTAAGCGAAGACCTAATTTTCCGATTCGCAAATGAGTATAATGACCAACTGGGTGAGATTGATAATCCAGTAACTTATAGGTTGCCAGAATCAGTGTTCACTGACTTCAAGGCATGGGTTGTGGATAAGGAGTTTAGTTATAGTCATCCCTTACAAGATGAAATAGATCAATTGAGGATTGCTGCAGAAGATGTAGGTGAGTTAAATAGAATTGCTGCTCAGTTGGGTGGCCTAGAAAAGGCCTTGACTAAAGATGTGCTATTAGACTTAGAAAAAAGTAAAGCAGAAATCATGTTTTTGCTGAAGGAAGAGTTTGTAACAAGGCAGTTTTTAGAGCCGGGGAAAATTGAGGTCTCATTTAGCTTCGATAAAGATATTCAAAAGGCAATAGAGGTGCTCTCAAGTTCCAGTACCTACAATCAGACTCTTTCTGGTCAGTAGTCAATGGAGTCGTATTTGTTACTGTTTTTAATGGGGCTTATCGGAGGCTTTTTAGCAGGTCTGATTGGTATAGGTGGTGGGGTAATGTATGTCTTAGTGCTTCCTTATCTCTTAAATTCAATGGGCTTTCCCTCTTCAGATATAGTTCAGCTCACAATAGCTAATTCTATTTTCGGAACCATGTTCGCAGCCTTGTCTGGTAATGTTGCCTTATGGAAAAGAGGTGAGTTCTATACCAAGGAAGTCTTGAGTATTGGCTTCTTCGGTACTTTGGTGAGTTTGGCTATTCTGTATTTTTTCGTCAATACCCCTGCATACCAAAAAACAGAATTCAACATAGTGGTTATATGCTTAATGGTGCTTATCGTTTGGAGAACATTGCGGCAAGCAAAAATTGAGAGAGTCGAGGGTGAAGATAAGAAAGCTGGTGTGCTAGGTTTTTCATTTATAGGTAGTGCAGCCGGAGCTGTTGCGGCATTGTCTGGTTTAGGAGGTGGTACCATTATCATCCCAGTGCTAAATACAGGTTTCAAAATGACTATGCAGAAAGCCAAGTCAATCTCTCTTGGAGTTATATTCATTACGTCTTTCAGTCTTACGTTAATGAACGTTTTTGCAGTCACTAGCTTTGATTCTGCCAAATACTACTCAGGATATATTGTTTGGCCACTAGCTCTTATTCTATCGCTCGGAGTCGTTATTGCCTCCCCATTTGGTGTTTCTGTCGCCAGAAGACTGTCGGGAAAAACAATCAGTTATATCTTTGTGGCATTCGTAATGGTTGTCATTATCGATAAACTGATTCAATTAATTTAAAATGCCTTTGATTCTAAGTATAGAAACTTCTACCACTGTTTGTTCTGTGTCCATTACAGACGGAAAAAAAGTTATAGCCACAAGGAAGCTGTTAGAAGATAAGTCTCATGCGAGTCACTTAACCATTCTTATCCGAGAAGTGCTTGAAGAGTCGGGTAGGGCTATGTCCGATATAGAAGCAATAGCTATCTCAGAAGGGCCCGGGTCTTATACAGGTTTGAGAATTGGAGTGTCTACCGCTAAAGGACTTTGTTACGCATTAGGTGTTCCCTTAATTGGTATTAGTACATTGAAGGCGATGGCATATGAGGTGCAAGCAACCTCCAAACCTAGTGCTTTATTGTGTCCTATGATTGATGCTAGAAGGATGGAGGTCTACACCGCGGTGTATAATTCGAGTTTAGATGAGCTGCAGGCTCCACATCCGAAAATCTTGAATCAAGAGAGCTTTCAAGAAACTCTAGGAGATGCTTTTGTGTTATTTTTTGGTAACGGTTCAGGTAAGTTCAAAGAGGTGGTCTCTCTGTCAAATTCAGAATTTATCGAAGATCTATCACCATCTGCATGGGCAGTTGGTGTTTTGGCTTTTCAAAAGTTAGAGAATAATCAGGTGGAAGACTTGGCATACTTTGAACCAGTTTATTTGAAAGAGTTTCAGGCAACAAAGCCTAAATCATTATTGTAATGGCAGAAGAAATAATAAATAGAGTGGCCTCAAGTCCTTTGGTCACAATCGATTTAGAAGATTATTATCACAAAGGCGAAAGGGAAGTTTATGATTTGGCGCAAAACCTTTTTCAAGGAATGATTTTGCGCGAAAAGGATTTAAGAGAATTCGTGAAGGAACACGATTGGTCTAAGTACGAGGGAAAGAACATTGCGCTCACTTGTTCTGAAGATGCTATTGTGCCAACATGGGCATATATGTTAGTGGCTACTAAATTAGAAGGGGTTGCGAATAAGGTTGTAATGGGTTCTCTTGAAACCTTAGAATACGCTCTTTATCAAGATGCCTTAAGGAAAATAGACGCTCAGGAGTTTGCTGATAAGCCTATAGTTATAAAAGGTTGTGGGAATTTGCCAGTCCCAGACTTAGCTTATGTAGAATTAACTATGCTTTTAAAACCATATGCAAAGTCTATTATGTATGGTGAACCATGTAGTACAGTGCCACTCTATAAAAAACCTAGAAGGATGACTCCTTAATTATCAGTCACTTATAAAATACTTTAATTTTTATTGTGGTGAGGTATTGCGGTTGGCGGAAAGTTTTCTACTTTTGCATCCCGTTTGAACGCAAGCGGTGCTCAAAAAGAGCGAAGAGATTGAAGTTTTGGGAGGTTAAAAAAGGATGAAAAAAACTTCATTTTTATTTGGCTGAAAGCAAATAAGCTTGCTACCTTTGCCCTCCGCTTCTGAAGAGAAGAGGGGAAAAGCAAAGAAGGAAAGCTTCGAAAAAAAACTTTGAAATTTTATTTGCGATATTAAAAATATTCTTCTTACCTTTGCATCCGCTTTTGGAACAAAGGGTTTCAGAAAGAGGAAAAACAGAGCCAGCAACGGCAGGTTTCTGAAGGTTTAAAAGGGATTAAAATCCGGTTTTAGATAACGTTTACTGAAGAGTGTGATGATGATTTTGATAACCATGAGTTAGCTATCAAAACTTTAATCAAGATCAAATAAGCTCACCATTATACTCAGTAAAAAAGTTCTTTGAATGAATGTAAATACGATAGCGGACCGCTCGAATATTATTTGAGTTAAAGCCAGAGGTTTCAGACAACATTTATCCTATTATAGGATTCTGATCTCGCAAGAGTGACGAAA